>Ga0137308_101750_pt1 | contig 18510 bp, 10 predicted proteins | sample Inofrocosms_June_FD_97181 | JGI IMG/M metagenome (GOLD analysis project Ga0137308, IMG submission 97181) | Mouse cecal microbial communities from Vienna, Austria - N-Acetylneuraminic and N-Acetylglucosamine D2O microcosms_June | ecosystem: Host-associated > Mammals > Digestive system > Large... | reverse complement strand
TAGCAGCGCACCACCGCGTTTACACCGGGAGAAAGCTCCTGGCTGTTGGTTCTGTCAAATACTTTTACGTCGACAATTACGCCGTTTTCACCGTGGGGAACACGGAGAGAGTTGTCTCTCACGTCGCGCGCCTTGTCGCCGAATATGGCGCGGAGCAGTCTTTCCTCGGCGGTAAGGTCGGCCTCTCCCTTGGGGGCAACCTTACCCACCAAGATATCGCCCGCGTGCACCTCGGCGCCTATCCTGATTATTCCCCTGTCGTCAAGGTCTTTTAAAGCGTCCTCGCTTACGTTGGGGATTTCTCTTGTGATTTCTTCGGGGCCTAATTTGGTTTCACGGCATTCCAGCTCGTACTCTTCTATGTGAATTGAGGTGTATACATCGTTGTAAACCAGCTTTTCGTTTATCAGAACGGCGTCCTCGTAGTTGTAGCCCTCCCATGTCATAAAGCCGATAAGGGCGTTTTTGCCCAGTGATATTTCGCCGTTGCTTGTGGCGGGGCCGTCGGCTATTACGTCGCCTTTTCTTACGGTATCGCCCTTCTTGACAATGGGCTTCTGGTTTATACATGTGCCTTGGTTGGAGCGCTTGAACTTTATAAGCTCGTACTTATGCTCCCTGCCTTCATGGGAAAAAACGGTTATAACGTCCGCGGTAACATTTGTTACAAGTCCGTCCGCCTTTGCCAATATGCAAACTCCGGAATCCACTGCCGCCTTATATTCCATTCCGGTGCCCACAACCGGGTTCTGAGTAACCATAAGAGGAACGGCCTGACGCTGCATGTTCGCTCCCATAAGAGCACGGTTGGCGTCGTCGTTTTCAAGGAAAGGAATCATCGCCGTAGCTACCGAAACCATCATTTTCGGAGAAACGTCCATGTAATCCACGGTTTCTCTCGACACTTCCAGTATCTCGTCGCGGTGACGGGCGGTAACGCGGGGGCGTATAAAGTGCCCTTCCTTATCCAAAGGCTCGTTCGCCTGAGCCACGATATACTTATCTTCCACGTCGGCGGTCATATAAACCACCTCGTCGGTAACAACGCCCGTAGCCTTGTCTACCTTGCGGTAGGGGGCTTCGATAAAGCCGTACTCGTTTATCTTGGCAAAGGAAGCGAGATAGGAAATAAGACCGATGTTGGGGCCTTCCGGGGTTTCAATGGGACACATTCTTCCGTAGTGAGAATAATGTACGTCACGAACCTCAAAGCTGGCTCTGTCACGGCTGAGACCTCCGGGTCCGAGGGCGGAAAGACGTCTTTTATGGGTAAGCTCCGCCAACGGGTTGTTCTGATCCATAAACTGAGACAGAGGAGAAGAGCCGAAAAATTCTTTTATCGACGCCACAACGGGGCGTATATTTATAAGGGAACTGGGGGAAACCTTCTCCATCTCCTGCGACTGAAGCCCCATTCTTTCGCGGATAACGCGCTCCATACGGGCAAAGCCGATTCTGAACTGGTTCTGGATAAGCTCGCCTACGGAGCGGATACGTCTGTTTCCTAAATGGTCTATGTCGTCGATATCGCCCACACCCTCGCAAAGGTTAATAAAATAGCTTACGGTGGCAAAAATATCGTCTATTGTTATATGCTTGGGCACAAGTCGATCCGCCTTGCGGGCAAGGGCTTCCTTAATCTCCTCGTCGGAATTGGCGGTATCCAGTATTTCCTTAAGCACGTTAAAGGAAACCTTTTCGTTTATGCCGTATTTAAGCGGGTCTATGCCTGAGGGAAGGTAGGGCTTTATGTCAACCATTCCGTTGCCCACTACCTTTATTGCCGTTTCCTTTTCCTCGGAGCAGATAAGAACCTCCATAACCCCCGCCTGTTCGATTTCAAGGGCAAGCTCGTTTTTTATAATCTGACCTTCCTCCGCCATTATCTCGCCTGTCATGGGGTTGATAACGGGGGCGGCAAGCTTGCGGTCGGTTATTCTGCTTGATATGCCGAGCTTTTTGTTGTATTTGTATCTTCCGAAGCGGGACAGGTCATAGCGTTTTGCGTCAAAGAATAAGGAGTTAAGGTGATTCTGCGCGGATTCCACCGTGGGAGGCTCGCCGGGGCGGAGCTTCTTGTATACTTCGAGAAGAGCTTCCTCGGTATTTTTGGTTGTATCCTTTTCGTTTATGGTCTGGCGTATGCGCTCGTCCTCGCCGAACATATCGATTATATCGTCATCGGTGCCCTTTCCGAGAGCGCGGATAAGGGTTGTGGCAGGGATCTTGCGGTTTTTGTCTATGCGGACATAGAACACATCGTTGCTGTCCATTTCGTATTCCAGCCACGCGCCTCTGTTGGGTATAATAGTGGACTTAAACAGCTTCTTGCCGGTTTTGTCGTAATCGAAGCCGTAGTAAACGCCGGGTGAACGGATAAGCTGAGAAACAATAACTCTTTCGGCACCGTTGATAACAAAGGTGCCGCTGTCGGTCATAAGCGGAAAATCGCCCATGAAAATGACATTCTCGGTAATTTCGCCGGTTTCCTCGTTTTTAAGACGCGCCTTTACACGCAAGGGCGCCGCGTAGGTCACGTCGCGCTCCTTACATTCGCTGATGCTGTACTTGGGCGTATCGTCAATGGTATAATCCACAAAGCTTAACGTAAGCTTTCCGTTGGCGTCGGTGATAGAGGCGATATCGTTGAATACCTCCTTTATGCCTTCGTCCAGAAACCATTGATAAGAGTTCTTCTGTATTTCGATGAGATTCGGCATTTCGAGAACTTCATCGATTTTTGAAAAGCTCTTTCTGGTATTTTTGCCCAACTGCACATCCTTGACATTTACCATTGGCTAATTCACTCCTTAAATCAACGCTGATGCAGAATTTCGTCGGTTTTTGCATGGCGCCTAAACTTCCGAAATACATACATATCCATTATGATACATTGTATTAGTATACTCCAAATACAGGAAAAAGTCAAGAGGTTAGAGGAAATATTTTTAATAAATTTTTTGCGTTTTTTTAACTTTTTGTGGTTATTTTCCGTTAATATATCCATATTTAACTTATAACCCCTTAAAAATTTCTACGCTAAAATTTTTTTTTACTTGTTGTCTTTATCGACTTTTTTTGATATAATTTAGAATGAAGGTAAATGACACTTTTTCGAGGAAGGTTTGAATAATGGACGTCTTATTACGGGTACTGACATTTGTTGGCGGACTTGCGCTGTTTCTGTACGGAATGAAGGTTATGAACTTAGGGCTGGAAAAGCTTTCGGGGGGCAAGCTGGAGCGTATACTGGAAAAGCTCACCAGCAGCACGTTTAAGGGACTTCTTCTTGGTCTTGTGGTAACGGCTCTTATGCAGTGCTCCTCTGCCACCACGGTAATGGTGGTGGGCTTTGTAAATTCGGGTATAATGCAGCTCAGTCAGGCAACCGGAGTAATTATGGGCGCCAATATCGGTACTACGGTAACGGCATGGCTTATCTCCCTTACGGGAATAGAGGGAGATAATATTTTTATTAAAATGCTCAATCCCTCCAACTTCTCGCCCGTAGTCGCGATAATAGCCGTGGGAATACTTACCTTTGTCAAAAAAGGGAAGAAATACAATATCGCTACTATTTTAATAGGCTTCGCGATGCTGATGATAGGTATGAGCACCATGTCGGACACCGTTAAGCCATTGGCGGAGGTGCCCGAATTTTCAAGGATACTCACTATGTTCTCGAATCCCGTATTGGGCGTTCTATGCGGAATAATAGTCACCGCCGTTATGCAAAGCTCCTCCGCTTCGGTTGGCATATTGCAGGCCTTGTCCGCTACCGGAGCCCTCCCTTTGGGCAGCGCCATTCCGATAATAATGGGACAGAACATAGGCGCCTGCTCCACGGCGCTTATTTCCAGCGTGGGAGCGGGGAAAAACGCCAAGCGCGCCGCGGTTATACATCTTTATTTCAACGTAATAGGAACGGTACTGTTTCTGGTGATTTATTACATAGCGGACGGGATATTTAATTTTGCCTTTGCGGACGCTGCGGCGAATCAATTTTCGATAGCTGTTGTTCATACCGTATTCAACACCGCCACGGCAATAGTTCTTTTCCCCTTCGCGAAGCTTCTCGAAAAGCTTGCCCGCATTACGGTACGGGAAGGAAAGCATCACGACGAGAATTACGCGAGACTGGACAAGCGTTTCCTGTCTTCTCCGTCTTTCGCCATTGACCAGTGCCGCACTTTGTCGGTTCAAATGGCTTCGCTTACCCAAACTACTCTTGCCGACGCTATAAATATGCTTAGCGAATATGACGAGGCGACGGGCGAGGAGATAATCGCCAATGAAAACAGGGTGGACGAATATGAGGATAAAATAGGTACTTATCTTTTACAGCTCAATTCACAACACATAACCGAAGCGGACAGCAAGGAAATATCGCTGCTGCTTCACTGTATAGGCGATATCGAGCGCATTTCCGATCACGCTTTAAATACCCTTGAAGCAGCGGAAGAACTTCATCGCAAGAAGCTTGAGTTTTCCGATAAGGCAAAAGAGGAGCTTCGCATTTATATTGCCGCCACCAGCGAAATCGTGGGATTGGCCTTCTCTGCCTTTGCCACGGGAGACATTAAACAGGCAAAAACCGTAGAACCCTTGGAAGAAGTTATCGACAATCTTCGCAACGAGCTGAAAAAGCACCACGTAAAAAGACTGCGCAAGGGCAAGTGCACAATAGAGGCAGGATTTGTTCTGTCCGATCTCCTTACCAATTTTGAAAGAATCGCGGATCATTGCTCCAATATTGCGGTTTGTCTTATCCAGATTCAGGAAGGCAGCTTTGAAACGCATGAGTATATCAACGAGCTGAAGAAAACGGAAAACGCGTTTTTCTTGGAAAAGTTTACGGCGTTTACTCAGAAGTACGCGCTGCCCAAAAAGGCAAAGGACTAATACTAATCCCTTTCAAAACAGATTGAATTGCAATCAAGAACATGTTATAATATAAAAATACAAAAACATGAATTATACCCAAAATAAAGCGCGATAATATATTTATACCAAATCCTTTTTAAACTATGGTTTTTATCCATAGTTTAAAAAGGATTGCACCCAAAACACTAATCCAACTGTTTTAAAAGGGATTAGTATTAAGCATTCCGTTAAAGAAAGGAAAGTAATAACAAAATGCAAGTCAAAAAAAGCGAATATCTTGAAAAAATAAGACCCACAGCCAAAAAACTGGTAAAGCTGCTATGCGAAAAATACGAGTACTGTTCCCTTCTCGGCTCCGACAGCGAGAGCGTCACTTACCGTGTATCGTCCACGGGTATAAGCATTGTTCCCAGCGACGTTCACAATAAACGCGGCTTTGTTATCCGCATTTTCGATAAAAGCGGGCAGGCGGAATACTCATTCAATATGCTCAGTGAAGAGCTTATTCCCGATATCGTGAAAAACGTTGAGAGAGCGGTAGGACTTTATGAGGGAGAAAATGTCGGTATTCCCGAAGACAAGCCCCTTGCCTTTGACAAATCCGCCCAATACGAAATTGACCCCAAAGAACTCGGCGAAGAGAAAATAATTGAAAAACTCATCGGTATCAGAAAAGCGGGACTGGCAAAAAACGAAAAGCTGGTGGACTGCGTATGCGGTTTCGGCTATCGCAAATACTCCGATATTTTTATCAGCCGTAACCGTGACTTAACCCAGAACATAATGTGGGCCAACGCCATGGTCAGCGCCGTAGCAAAGGACGGAGAAAATATCCGGCAGGGCTACAAGGGTTTTTCCGTTTCCGGCGGAGCGGAGGTTTTAAATAAGCTTGACGAGGGTCTGAACCTTGCCGTAGACGCCGCCCTTGAGCTTCTCACCGCCGAGCCTATAACTCCCGGCACCTACGAGTGCGTATGCGAGCCGGAGGTGACGGGAATGATAGTTCACGAAGCCTTCGGACACGGCGTTGAAATGGATATGTTTGCCAAGGACCGCGCTCTCGCAAAAAATTATATAGGAAAACAAGTCGCTTCTCCCCTCGTTACCATGCACGACAGCCCCTCCGCCGTGAGCCAGACCGCAACTTATTTCTTTGACGACGAAGGCGAGGAAGCCCACGATACTCTTGTTATAGACAAGGGGATTTTAAAGGGAGGCTTCTGCGATGCAAAAAGCGCCCTTTGGCTGGATTGCCGTTCCACCGGCAACGGCAGACGCGAAAACTACGAAAGAAAAGCCTATACCAGAATGACCAACACCTACTTTTTAGGAGGCAAAGACAAGGTTGAGGATATGATAGCCTCCGTAAAGTACGGTTTCCTCCTCTCAAACCCCAGCAGCGGAATGGAGGATCCCAAAAACTGGGGAATCCAGATGATGGTGAGCATGGCAAAGGAGATAAAGGACGGAAAACTTACGGGAAAAGTATTCTCGCCCATAGTTATGACGGGTTATGTGCCCGATCTGCTTAAGTCGATAACAATGATGAGCGAAAACTCCGAGCTCTGCGGCACGGGTATGTGCGGCAAGGGCTATAAGGAATGGGTCAAAGTCTCCGACGGCGGCCCTTATATCAAGGCAAAAATTTCTTTGGGTTAAGGTGGTAACGAAATGATAAATAAAATAACCGAAATATTAAAAACCGAAGGCATTGAAAAATACCTGATAAACCAAACCGAAAAAAGCAGCAGCGAACTGTTTTTTATCAAGAAAAAACTTGACGTCCGCCGCGCGAAAAACATTACTGATTACAAAGTAACGGTATACCGCGATTTTGAAAAGGACGGAGAAAATCTGACAGGAAGCGCGGCGGCTGATATTTTCCCCACCATGGCCGACGAGGAAGTAAGGGGAAAGCTTATAGAGGCTTACTTTGCCGCTCAATTTGCCGCCAATCCCTATTTTGAGCTGGTACGTGGGGATGGAAAAACCGTAACGCACGATTCTGCGGTTTCTTATTCCACCGAAGACGCGGCAAGATCTATGGCGAAAGCGTTGTTTTCGGCAGATACCGACGAAGAAGCTTTTATAAATTCCGCGGAAATTTTCGCGGTAAACGAAAAAATAAGAATTATAAACTCCGACGGAGTAGACGTTGCTTTTAACAAGTTTGATATCAACGGCGAGTTTGTAACCCAGTGCAAAACCGAAGAGGACGTGGAGCTGCATTACAGCTTTGACTACGATTGCGTCAACGAAAATGCGATAGCGGAAAAGGCAGCGGAAGGAATAAAAGCGGCAAAAGACAGATCGGTAGCTAAGCGCTGTCTCGAAAGTGGGAATTACGATGTGATTCTGAGCGGCGAAGAGTTGGCGGAAATTTTAAGCTATTACACCTTCAGAGCGAATTCCGCATATATTTACGCTAAATATTCCGACTACTCGGTTGGCACAAACGTTCAGGGCGGCGAAACAATCGGCGAAAAGCTTAACATTGTCTGCGCGGCCACACAACCGTACAGCTCCGAAGGTATAAAGATGTCCGACCTAAAGCTTATCGAAAACGGCGAATTGAAGGCTATCCACGGCGAAAACCGTTTTGCTCAGTACCTTGACATAGCTCCCACCGGTATTTACGAAAAGATAAAGCTGGAGGCGGGCTCTGAAAGCCTGGAGGCAATGAAGAAAAAGCCTTACTTACAGGCGATGAAATTTTCCGATTTTCAAATGGATCCATTCACTGGTCATTTTGGCGGCGAGATAAGGCTGGCTTATCTTTTTGACGGAAACGCCGTAACAAAGGTGACGGGCGGTTCCGTTAACGGCATAATCACCAAGGCGCACAAAAACCTTGTATTTTCCGAAGAAAGATATTCCGACAGCCATTATGAGGGTCCCTTTGCGGTTAAGATAGAAAACGTTGCCGTGGCCGGAAGCGGAGAATAATTTTGGGCAGCGCCGCACAACTGTCTCCTGTCGGACTTGCGCCCGCTTGTGCGGCGATACATTAAAAACCTGTTCGCATAGGAATAACGCGTGGATTTTCTGCTGGAATTTTGAATAACAGTTACCGATTTTGATATACTATCTTTATTATTAAGTAAATTTAAAAACTTTTTGTAAATTTTTCCAATAAAAAATCCAAAAAAAGACTTGACAAGCATTAAAAAAACGTGTATAATAATAAAGCCGTCAGATAAAAGGCGGCTAAGTAGGGAGTTTAGCTCAGCTGGGAGAGCATCTGCCTTACAAGCAGAGGGTCACAGGTTCGAGCCCTGTAACTCCCACCAAAAAACAGTCGGACATATACGCTTGTCGGCTGTTTTTTAAGGTATTAATGTTTTTTTATTTCTTTAAGGATCATCGTTTTTGCTTGCTTCGGAATTAATGTCGCAGACTTGCCAAAACGTGTTCCAACTTTGTTCTTTTATCCATTTGTTGACGATTGCGGCAATCGCTTGCCAATCCGGGTAAAAGAAATATTGGCTCGGTAGTTCAGCTGGTTAGAACGCTAGCCTGTCACGCTAGAGGTCGTGGGTTCGAACCCCATCCGAGTCGCCACCGCCGAAAGGCGGCAGCCGTTTCCCCAAAAAAGAGCGGCTGTTCTTAACCCCCCTTTACTTTTATCACCCAATCCTCATCCCATATACAGATGGGATGAGATGCTCCTGTAGCTCAGTTGGTAGAGCAGAGGACTGAAAATCCTCGTGTCGTTGGTTCGATTCCGATCGGGAGCACCAAGCCCGCGTTGTTAAAATGCTGCGGGCGCAATGCGGATTTAGCTCATCTGGTAGAGCGCCACCTTGCCAAGGTGGAGGTAGCGAGTTCGAGCCTCGTAATCCGCTCCAGTAGCTTATTTTAGTTTTTTGGAATATTTTATATATGTTCCGAATAAGCTATACCAAGCTCTTGCAAAAGCGGGGGCAGTGAGATTTTCGTTTTTGTGAACAAAAGTTGCGTATTCACAAAAGCGAAAATCGGCGCTATAGCCAAGTGGTAAGGCGTGGGTCTGCAACACCCTGATCCCCGGTTCAAATCCGGGTGGCGCCTCCAGCTAAATATGACCAAAAAGATATTATGCCCACAAATGGCTGTACAAAGTCATTTGTGGGCATAATATCTTTTTGTGAAAAACAGGATTTGCCGTCTGCAAATATTCTCGTAACGAAACAGGACTTGATTTAAGATTGCACCCTAAGCCATACTCTTTGAGCATCCATATATTTCTCTATACCTTCATTAAAGATTAAGGCTTGTTTGAAAATAAAGGATAGAAGTAATACTAATCACTTTTTAAACTGTTGGATTAGTGTTTGGGTGCAACTCTTTTTAAACTATGGATAAAAAAGGGGTTGGTATAAAAATGATTTTTTTTGATATTGATAATACTTTAATTGATTATGATACTTCTGAAAAAAAAGCTATAATGGAATTGTTTAAGACAAAATATGATATTTTATTAAATGATGAGCAGGTGCAATATTGGCATACTATATCAAAAAAATATTTTGACAGATATTTACATGGTGAACTGAAATTCAAAGAACAAGGGAAAAAACGTTTTTGTGAAATGACGAATTTTTGTGGCAGGAATATTGAAGAAAGAGAAGGTGTGTTGTTATTTTGTGATTATCAATTTTTGTTGGAAAAGAATTGGATACTGTTCAGTGATGTTAATGATGCAATTAAATTATTGAAGGATTTTAGACTTGGAATAATAAGTAACGGGAAATCCAAACAACAAAAATCAAAATTATTATGTACGAATATAGATGACCATTTTGAAATAGAATTATTTTCTGAAGATATTGGAAAAGCAAAACCATGCACGGATATTTTTTGGGAAGCTGTAAGAAAATCGGGTGAAAAGATAAATGATATTATTTATGTGGGAGATAATGTTATTACAGATATAATTCCGTGTGAAAAAATAGGGATAAAAAGTGTACTTATTGATAGAAAAGGTGAAAGTGATTCTTGTCACACTACAATAAATAATTTATGCGATTTAGAGAGACTGGTTAAAAAATGGTTATGATAGAAGGCAGTGCGGTATGTGCGTACTCATACTAATCTTTGATCAAGGTATAATAATACGAATGATCGATAATTAGTGCTTATACCAATCCAACAGTTTTAAAAGGGATTAGTATTAGGGTGCAATCTTTAAACAAGTTGTAGACTTGATTAAAGATTGCTATCAATTTAGAGAAAGGTCGGTCAGACTCCCCTCCTTTTTTCACGGAACTAAAGAAAGGCTATCTGGTCATGATGCACCGGCAGCATATCGCTGCACTCAAAAAGCTCAACTTTTGTCGGGCTTTTTTACTTACCTAAATATTGTACATAAACCGCATATCAATTGCCAGAAAACATATTATGCCCGCAAACGTCCGTGTAGGTACGTTTGCGGGCATAACTGCCTTTAGCAGAAAATAATCCTTAGTCATCCATATAATTGTCTATACCTTAACCAAAAATTAGTATTGGTTAAGAATTATGTAGGTCATATTTTTACTTTATGTGCAGTTATGATTGTATAGCTATGAGCGTTTACCGTTATTCTGCAATTACCTGAAACAGCATACCAATTTTTTCCAACTCTTTCAATTACTGTACCTTTAGACAAAATTTGTGTTTTGCACCATTGAACAGGATCCTCCGCTTCAAGCTGTAAATTCCTTTTTATTCTTTCCGCACCCATTTCTGTTGTATGGAGTTTAGCAATATTTTCAATTAAACCGTTCAATTAATTACTCCCTGCTCCAAAATTGCTTTTTCAGTATATATCAATTCGTTTTATCGGAAACACAAACTCGAATTGAGACTTAATTATTTAAACGACTCCGAAATCAGATCCCCTTCATTCAATCCCGCAACTATAACCGTATATCCGTTAACAGTACCTCCTACGGAAACCGGCGTCTGTATTCTGTCACCGTTCTTTATCAGATAGACATATGCGTTTTCTCTGTTTGAAACCGCCCCCATAGGCACCGCGAGAACATTATTCATCTCCCTTGTGGTATAGTTGACGGTAGCCCATCCGGCAACAACAGCGTTCGGAGTTTCCTCCAACATTTTTTCCAGAACATCTGGCTCAAATCCAATAATGACATTTTTACTGCTGTCCGCCGCCACGGGGCCGGTTTTGGCGGATTCAAACAGCATATTTTCTTTGGAATACTTCAGGTCGAATTTATACGCCCCGCTGTTGGGTACGCTTACGATTGTCCCCTCGTAGGTATTTCCCGTTAAAGTAACCGATACCTTTGCACCCAATCTGTATTTGTCCTCTTCTTCTTTTGTAGAGGGAGCGCCTATGTAGGCGTAAATTTCATCGGGATGCGCGATGGAGCAGATATAAGTTCCTTCCTCCAGCTCCTCACCCACGGTAAGCGGAGCGGCGTCGGAAACTACGCAGTCATAGGGGGCTCTGATAGTGTAGCTGTCTATTTGGTACTGTATTGAATCAAGCACCGCTTTTTCATACTCATATTCAAGCCTTGCCGCTTCGGTGCCAAAGGCTTGACTGTTCTCATACGCCGCTTGAGTCAGTATTTCCTGCCTACGGTATGTATAGTCGAGAGCCGAGCTGTCCAATACCGCTATAACGTCACCCTCTTTAAGCTCCTGAAGCTTTGACAGCTTATAGCTCACCAGATTCGCCCCCGCAGGAGTATACAGCGAATCCGAAAGAGCGTATCCCAGAGCGGCTCCGATATTTTCTCCGGAGGACAGATTCATTCTTCCGACCTCATACGTTTTATAATCCTCATGCTGAACCCCCTCGTAGATGGGGATCTCAATTTCTCCTTCAACTCTGCCGGAACACCCCGATAAAAAAAGCCCAAGCGACAGCAAAGCTGCCGTTATCCTTTCAATACGTCCTTTTTTCATATTAAAACTCAAGCCTTTCAATAACCTCAAGGCACATTCTGCCGTTATGATAGGGACATTTCCACGGATCAACAGCGGGCTTGAAATCCGCAGGCGTTCCGTTTTCGTCCACCTGTGAATACCACTCTCCGCCCTCGCGTCTGTCTATGATTTTTTCCTTTATATAATTCCAAACGGAACGGGAAATGTTTTCATATTCGGAATCTCCGTACCGCTGATAAGCGTTGAGAAATCCCACCACGTTTTCCGCCTGTACCCACCATATGCGCCATGTGTTGATTTTGTCGTTTTCTCTCTCGTTAAGAACAGAACCTTCCTTAAAAGCTATGCCGGCTATGTTACGTACTATTTTCCGATTCATTACGGAAATTTTTTCCCTAAGCTTCACAAAATCTTCGGATCCGCCGTCGGCTATAACGTCGCATGCCCTGTCTAAAAGCCATGTGGCTTCGATATCGTGACCGTAGGAATGTATGTCCCCGATTACGTTCATTTCCTTATCAAAGAATACCAGAAGCTTTGAACCGTCCTTGTCATAGATTCTGTCATATGTAAGCTTAAGCTGAAAAATCAGCCTTTCAAGCACTTTTTCGTTTCTTGATACCCTATACAATTCGGTATAGGCCTCGATAAGGTGCAATACCGTATTCATGGTCTTATCCGCCATCAGTCCGTTTTCGGAAAGGGCGTCGTTTTCGATAAGCTCAAACTCCCTGCTCTGTGCCTCCAGATACGCCACGGAGTCAACGCACTTCTTTTCAACGGTTTCAAATATATTAAGCGCCAGCTCAAGGGCTTCCTTGTCTCCGGAAGCGTCATAATAGCTTGACATGGCGTAAATGAAAAATGCCTGACAATAGGTATGCTTCATGGAATCATTAACCGAGCCGTCGGCGTTCATCATCCAGTAAACACCGCCATATTCCCTGTCAACACAGTGCTTTCGCAAAAATTCAAAGCAGTGGGAAGCTTTATCCAGATACTCCTTTTTTCTGAGCACAAGATAGCAGTTGGAGTAAAACCAAAGTATTCTGGAATGAAGTATGACCCCCTTGGGCGCATTCTTGTCCGTCTTAAGTCCATAGCTTACCAATCCGTAAAATCCGCCTCTTTCATAGTCGCAAAGGGCGTCCCAAAAGGGGATTATATGATTTTCAAGCTCCTTTTGTATTTCCGCTTTCATAAATGCTCCTTATACTGATAATCGTTTTACCTTGATCAAAGATTAGGGCGTATCTGAAAACCAAGCAATTTTGTACAATTTCGCTAAATGCGTGGCGATTTCAAGGAAAAAAGCGGAGAAATACGAGGGTATTTCGAGCATTTTTGACGCAAAAAGCGCCCGCAGTTAGTAGAAATTGTGCAAATTGCGACTTTTCAGATAGCCCATAGTATTAAACCGGTCAGTCAAAAATCTTATTCATAACAAGCCCCGTGGTAAGCTTAGGATAAAAATAAGTGGATTTTTGAGGCATTTTTTCTCCCGCCGCCGCCACATTCTTTATTTCCTCAACCCTCGTGGGATTTAGCAGAAAACAGCAGTTCGCCCTCTGCCCGTCTACCTCCGCGAGAGCCTCGTCGGCGCTCCTTGTGTAGGTGAGATTTATCTGCTTTGCCATATTTTCCTTGTCAATACCGAAAATACGCTCTAAAATCAAGGTGTGGAGTACGCTTACGTCCAGTCCTCGCAGGGCTTCGCTTTTGTCCGGCAGCAATTCGGCCATCACCGAGCAGTCCTTCAGCTTAAGGAGTGTATAATTGTTGTCTCCGATAAACATGACAAAAGCCTTTTCTCCGTTTTTGTAGGCTTCTTCAAGTCCTGTTTCGCCCTTTTCCCTGTTGAGATAAGGGGTAATTTCAAAGTATTCGGAGCATCTTTCACATACGCCTTTATAATCAAAGCTTTTAAGCCCGCGCACTATCCTATGAGTGGGGAAAACCGCTAATCCGTCGTTTTCCATATTGACAAGCATCATGGTCACATAATCGCTGCTGCCCGTTTCGTCAAGATTGTCCCTTACGTAGCTCCTGTAATTGAGCGCGGTTTCGTAACGGTGATGTCCGTCGGCGATATACAGCTTCTTATCCGCCATTTTTTCGGCAATGCTTTTTATAATAAAGGGATCGTCCACGACCCACATACGGTGAATCACGTTTTCATCGTCGGAAAATTCGCCTGTCGGAGCCTTTTCCGAAGCCTTTTTTATAATATCGAACACCGAACCGTCCTCATCGGTGTATAATGAATATATCTGACTGAAATTACAGCCGGTTGCTTTCATTAAATTAAAACGGTCGGCCTTTGCCTTGGACAGGGTTTCCTCATGAGGCAGGATAATGCCCTTTTCAAAAGGCTCCGCCTTTACCAAAGAGACGAAACCCTTTACTTTATGGCTTTTTCCAAACGCGGAAAACTCCATTTCATAAATATAGATTCCTTCTTTTTCGTCCCGCTTCAGCACGCTGTCGTTAATCCAGCTTCTGAGCGTTCCCGCCGCTTCGCGGTAGGGTGTGATATCCTCTCCCGCTTCGGTAGTGGGAAGCTCCAGCCTTATAATGTTGTATTCGTTTTTTTCGATAAGCTTTTGTCTTTGTTCTCCGCTTACAATATCGTAAGGGGGACAGCAAAGATTTTTTATTTCTCCCGCCTTTTCGGTATAGCGTAAGCCCTTGAAGGGTTTTATTTCCGCCATTCGGTTGTATCCTTTCCTTGCCGCTTTCTCGGTTAAAGCGCTGTTTTTTTGTCTGACACTTTGCTAAAAATCCGTTAATTAAATTGTGCCGTCGGAAATCTCCTCGCTTCCGATGCTTTCAAGAATTTCTTTCAGTTCATTTTCGGGAGTCAGCGTATCGTAATTTTTATGGCTATCGCCGCCGCTTCCGTTTCCACCCATTATCCCGGCGGCGGTAAGATTGGCTTTGATAAGCTCCATAACCCCGTTTATATCTGCATTGGGTTTAAGGTCAAGTATAAAACGCGCGTAATCGGCATAAGCCTGTTTATTTTTAAGGTGCTCAAGAAAATCTTTTACCCTTTCAGGATCATCATCGGCAAGAGCGAAAACCGCGTATCTTATAAACGACACCAGATCATCCGCCGCCGTAAGAACCGCGCTGTCATCCTCAAACAAAGTTCTCCACTCATTGTCCTCCACGGTTCTTTCATACTTGAAGGCGCCCAATACTTCGCCGCTTTCGGGATCAATCCAGAACAGATCCGTATTACCGTTAAGGCTGCCCTGTCCGTATCTGTCAATTTGCTCCCATAAAGCGTCCTCAAGAGTCCCTCCCTCGGAAATAACTCTCAGTATTCTGTCCATCAGCAGCGGAAGCTCGCCCGCTCCTACCGGAACACGGAGGGAGAAAGAATCCCCTTCAAGAATATTTAAATTGTCACGGCATCTCGCCGTATAATCGTCACGTGTAAGGGTTTCCTTTTCGGTTTCGCTGAAACCGAAACGTTCCGCGGCGGAAGTAACGTACATATCGGCGAACGCCGCTTTATTTTTCTTCTCCTCCGCTACGGAAAAGGGAAGAGCCTTTTCTATATCCGAGTAAAATTTTTCCGCGTCCGCTTTTTCAGGTTCTCCTACATTATCGGTAATATCCGCAACATCGTCCTTTGCTTCGGGTACGTCGGGAGTATTGGATATGTCGGTTATATTAAGCCCCAATATGCTTTCGCCGGAGCTTTGGTAAAGTCCCAAAGCCGCGTCGAGCGCCTCCGGACCGCCGAATATTTTTTCCGCGCCGTTTGTGAAAAGATACATGGCAAAAGTGTCGCTGCTTCCTGCCGGACCTACGGTTCCGCTCAGATCAAAGATACCAATTCCGGAGTATGTGCTTACGGATTGTACAAGCGTATCCATCAAAAATACCTCTCATAAATTAAAGTATGAAACAACGATAATTGTTTCTATAAAAACCCGCCAAGCGCGGCTTTGCCGTTTTTTATTCATCGGCTCCGCAGCACTTTTTATACTTCTTTCCGCTTCCGCAGGGGCATGGATCATTTCTGCCCACCTTTTTCGAGGAGGGGGTATTTACGGGCGCGGCGGGCGACGAAGGAGGCGTGGGAGCGGGCTTAAGCACCTGCTGTCTCTGGGGCGGCTCCTCTCTGCGCACCTTTACGGTAAGGATCATTCTCACCGTGTCTTCGCGAATGGAAGCTATCATCTCATCAAACATGGCGAAGCCTTCCAGCCTGTATTCAACTACGGGATCCTTCTGTCCCATGGAGCGGAGATAAATGCCCTGCTTAAGATCGTCCATGGCGTCGATATGGTTCATCCACTTCATATCCACGTTTTTAAGCAGCACAACGCGCTCCACTTCTCTCATAATGTTGGGGGTAATTTCCTGTTCCTTGGCTTCGTAAAGCTCCGCAACACGCTTTTGCAGGAATTCCTCAACCTGAGATTTTTCCAGCTCCTCTCTTTCGCTCTTGGTATATCTGAGATCCTCTGGAGTGGTAATAAATCCCATCAGACTGTCGCGAAGTCCTTCTATATTCCAGTCCTCCGGAAGGTCGCCCTGACAGAACTGATCCACCGTTTCGGTAATATATTCCTTCATCATGGACTTTATGCTTTCGCTTACGTCCTCCCCGTTGAGCACCTTTGCGCGCTGGGAATAAATGGTGGCTCTCTGCTGAGACATAACGTCGTCGAAATCGAGAACGTTTTTGCGTATGGAGTAGTTTCTTCCCTCAATCTTTCTTTGGGAGGATTCTATGGTTCTGGTAAGCACCTTGTTTTCAATGGGCATATCCTCGTCGATACGGAGGGTTTCCATCATGGCCTGTATGCGGTCGCCGCCGAATAATCTCATCAGATCGTCTTCCATTGAGATAAAGAAGCAGCTTTCGCCGGGGTCGCCCTGACGTCCCGCGCGTCCTCTGAGCTGATTGTCGATACGTCTCGACTCGTGACGCTCGGTGCCTAAGATATAAAGTCCTCCCGCTTTTCTTACTTCCTCCGTTTCGGGGGCTATTTCCTCCTTAAATTTATCGTTAAGCTCTTTAAACAGCCGTCTTGCTTCGATTATATTCTCGTCGTCGGTTTCCGAGAAGCCTGTGGCCTCGTTTATCAGCTCGTCGTCTATCTCCATTTTGCGCATTTTCGCCTTTGCCAGATATTCGGGATTGCCGCCCAACATAATATCGGTACCGCGTCCCGCCATATTGGTGGCGATGGTAACCGCGCCCTTTTTACCTGCCTGCGCCACGATTTCGGCTTCTCTCTCATGGTTTTTGGCGTTCAACACCTCGTGTTTAATGCCGGTTCTTTTGAGCATTTTTGACAGAAGCTCAGATTTTTCAATTGAGATCGTACCTACCAAAACGGGCTGCCCCTTTTCGTGGCAGGCCTTTATCTGTTCGATAACGGCGCTGAATTTTCCGTTTTCGGTTTTATACACCTGATCCTGATGATCTTCTCTCACAACGGGCTTATTGGTGGGCACCTCGATAACGTCCAGCTTATATATGCCCCTGAACTCGTCCTCTTCGGTCATGGCGGTACCGGTCATACCAGAAAGCTTGTCGTAAAGGCGGAAGAAATTCTGAAAGGTGATGGTGGCCAAGGTCTTGCTTTCGTTTTTCACCTTTACGCCTTCCTTGGCTTCTATCGCCTGGTGCAGACCCTCGTTAAAGCGTCTGCCGAACATAAGGCGGCCCGTGAACTCGTCTACAATGATTATTTCACCGTCTTTTACCACGTAATCTACGTCAAGGCGCATTATACCGTGAGCCTTTATGGCCTGATTTATATGATGAAGCAATGTCAAATTGTCGGGATCCATAAGGTTCTCCACCCCGAAATGCTGCTCGGCTTTTTTAACGCCGCGGGGAAGAAGCGTGGCGCTTTTTGCCTTTTCGTCAATAAGATAATCGCCGTCGTAATCGTCCTGACTTTCCTTTGAATCGGTCTCTACCATTTTATAAGGCTTTAATGTTACGGCAAACTTATCCGCTTTTTCGTAAAGGTCGGTGGATTTATCTCCGGGGCCGGAAATAATAAGGGGAGTTCTCGCCTCGTCTATGAGAATGGAGTCTACCTCGTCCACGATGGCGAAGTTGTGCTCTCTCTGTACAAGATCCTGTTTTCTTACCACCATGTTGTCGCGGAGGTAATCAAAGCCGAATTCGTTGTTGGTGCCGTATGTGATATCGCTGCTGTAAGCCTTTCTGCGCTGATCGTTGTTTTTTCCGTGAACTATAAGACCTACGGTAAGGCCTAAAAATCTGTGGACGCGGCCTATCTGTTCGCTGTCGCGCTTGGCCAGATAGTCGTTTACGGTAACAACGTGGACGCCTTTTCCGGTAAGAGCGTTAAGGTATGAGGGCAGTGCGGCCACAAAGGTTTTGCCTTCACCGGTTTTCATTTCGGCAATGCGACCCTGATGAAGCACTATGCCGCCCAAAATCTGCACCGGGTAGGGCTTTATGGCGATAACGCGCCACATGGCCTCTCTGCACACGGCAAAAGCGTCGGGAAGAAGATCATCGAGAGTTTCTCCGCCCGCAAGCCTTTCTTTCAACAGAGCGGTCTGTCCCTGAAGCTCCTTGTCGCTCATGGCGGCATATTTCGGCTCCAGATCAAGTGTAGCCTGTTTCTTTGCTTCTATCCTTTTAAGCTCTTTTTCGGAATAGCTACCGAAAAGTTTATCCATTAAGCCCATTATTTTTTCCTTCCTTTTGTTTCGGGTCGTTTTTGTTATTATTTA
>Ga0137308_101747_pt1 | contig 18524 bp, 16 predicted proteins | sample Inofrocosms_June_FD_97181 | JGI IMG/M metagenome (GOLD analysis project Ga0137308, IMG submission 97181) | Mouse cecal microbial communities from Vienna, Austria - N-Acetylneuraminic and N-Acetylglucosamine D2O microcosms_June | ecosystem: Host-associated > Mammals > Digestive system > Large... | reverse complement strand
CTTTGATAAGCTGCGTATAGTGCATAACTCTACGCGTCCATCCGAGAATCGGGCAGCTCCATAGCCGACCAAGTTATTGAGACTTTAGTGATTTATCGATGCGACAAGCACAACCTTACATGTATCCCCTAACGATTCATCATTAGAAATGCCCCATCTGATTTCGATAGTTGGACTCGCCTCTGATAAGCTCGATGAGATCTTTGATAATTCAGCCATTTTGGGCGACCTGCCACCATAGCGGAAGTCAATAAGGAGATTGTTTACTTTGTCGATAGAGGAAGGCAGACTATCGATAGCATTGTTAAAAGCCTCATCCATCTCATTGCCGGTTCCGGATATCACACAATTCTCGCCATCAGCAGATAGGATGCTGACAACATCTTCTTTGTCCAACTCAATGAGTCCGGTTGATTCTACTATCGCATCAAGTTCTTTGACATCGCCATGAACATCGTAGCCGTTCCAAGTTTCATACTGTGTTATCATATCTATGTGAATTTTGATTTTGCAGCCTGGGGAGGATTCGGACCAACAATACCCCATCACAAGGCACTTTTATAACGCATGTCTGACCAATTCCACCACCAGGCCGATGTTATTTTACTACAAAATTAGGGCTGATCGGTATTTCCCAATTCATGTATTTCTTTTAGAAGCCGGACAATTTCATCAATCAATTGTTCGCGCCTGGGTTTGTCAAAAAATGAGAATCGGCATTTGTCGCCAGGTGCGCGGAAGTATGTATAACCCTCTTGGCTACCTTGCATTTCATAGCCGAGGCGTCTGACAATCTCAGAATTTGATGCCTTGCGGTCATGTGTATACAGATATACATAGGTGCTGTTATCATCATCGGCTGGATTTCCTGGGTGAAAAACCGCAATCCATAAATCCGTTTTGTCGTAGTCTGTTTGATTCCATAGCTGCAATGCCTTGCATCCTTCATCGAGTGTGGAGAAAGTGGTTTCTATACTATGTCCTGAAGGAAGAGCTTTTTTGACATGTTCCACGATGTAGTCGTTTTTAGAGGCAGTCAGATTTTCGAATGCCTTATTCAATTCGTAGAGGTCTCTGATTTCGTCTATTGAAAGGTCTAGCATTTTTCTTGAATTTTCGTATGGTATGTTTTGATTATTAATAGTTATAAGGTAGTCGGCGTATGCTTTTATACCAATATGATTTGGATTCACAGAATTTATCCATTCAGCCAAATCTTTCGGGTATAGTGTACGTTCAGAGTGATATTTATTATTAAACGAATGCTGGTATCGGTCATGTAATATTATGACGGCATCAACATGAACACTCTCGCGGGCAAGACCTTGGGAATATTCTTCAATTTGAAGGTGTTGAAATTCCGCATGATTGAGCTTGTTCTCGATTATTATGGCATGTTTCTGACCAAAGTTATCCTTACTTTCTATCAGGACATCAATGGATCGAACGCTACCTTCAGTGAGCACCCTGTGTACTCTTCGTTCTCGAATAATCTTAAAATCATGATAGTCATCATATTTAATTGGATTTAAGAAAAACTTAAAGAACGATTCAAGATACTTGGTTCCTTCTTTGTGACATCCCGCAGGGTTTAGAAGCTCACTGATAATCTTGGTGTGAACAATCTCTTTGGTTGTAACATAAGGAACAAATTCAGACATAGGATTGTATCCTACGCTAGTATCTTTGGCTAATTCTTTATAGAAGCCTAATAGGCAATGTAACAATTCCTGATTCATGATATTTTCTTTGATTCTAGGTGATACTGCATACTGATGCTACGGAATTTACGGCTATCGAAACCGTATTTTGAACTAAAAGCCTCTGATATGGCATCCATACCATCTCCAAATCGCAATGGATCCATTGATGTTTTCACAGAAACTTCGACCGACATGCCGGTTTCAAGTTTCAGACCGTTTGCGTTACCGCCTTTTTTTACTGTTATTTGCCAAAGTGCCATCGTATAACGTTTTTGGAGGTACACCTCTTTCGGCGAGGCGGATACCGGCTGCGAAATAGAAAGAGGGCGCAACACCCTTTTGGTTCTCTCTTTCGGTAAGGCTCTGGTAAGCCGGGAATCAAGATTGAAGCAAAAGCAGCCTGCGTCCTCTTGTGAGGATACACGGCTTGCCATTGACTTCCACCTTATGATTCCTTGTATAAATTTACCAGATTTCTTTGATATAAAAACAATGACAAGTCCAATAAGCTAACTATACTTGTTATCAATAGGATAGTCGATGCTTAACTTGCGGTGTCTTTTCGGCTTTTGTCCCGATTTTCTCAAAAAGTACACCTTTTGTACCCCGAATCATGAACAGTAGGATAGGTGTAAATGTTAAGGGATGTGTATGGCGATTTTCAAATTATTACACCCAGAATTATATTTGCGCAAAATTAGAATCGTATGGCAAATTTAGAAAATCGCAAGAAACAGAATCCCAAGCTCCAGCAGTCGGAACTGAGCGACGGCCGTGCCAGCCTCTATCTTGAATATTATCTCAGCAGGACTGAATCGCCCGTGCTTGACGAGGACGGAAATCAGGGGTTCTACACCGAGGGAGCAATGGCGGGAAAACCGAAATACAAAATCAAACATTCCCGCAAAAAAGAAAATCTCAACCTCTACATCTGGCTGCATCCCCGCAACCAACAGGAGCGGATGCAGAACAAGAACACTCTCGCCCTTGCAGAAAAGATACGCTTTGAGCGTGAGCAGTCGTTCTTGGAGGACAGGGAGGGTTATCGTCTCCGCAAGGATATGGATGAGGACTTTCTTGAGTTCTGCAAGGAGTTCATCAAATCCCCCTCGCTCACGAAATACACCCGCATAACGCTCAAGCATGGACTGCAAAAATACATGGACTTTCTCTCCGTGACACCGAGATATTCCCTCTATAAGAAAAATTTGAAGATGACTCAGCTCACCGTTGACATGGTGGCGGCTTATGTGGAATATCTGAAAGAGAACGGAACGGGCGACGGTCCGAAAATCTATTTCCGAATGTTCAAGCGCATGGTTACGGCTGCCGTTGACAAAGACCTCATCAAGAAAAATCCTTGTCGTGGGCTCGTGCTGAAAAACGACAACATGACACTGCAAAAGGAGATTCTTCTGCCGGAGGAAATACAGCAGCTTGTGGCGACACATTTCGATGGCGAGAAGGGAGAGATTCACCGTGCCTTCATCTTCGGTCTATATACCGGGGTGCGTTGGTGCGACACGAGCCAGCTCACATATCGAAATGTGGATTACTCTACCAAGACGCTCCGATTTCAGCAGCAAAAGACGAAAGACCACAGCAGCCGGAGCTGGGTAATCGTTCCGCTGAATGACACCCTTATCCGTCTGATTGGAGAGCCGAGCGATGATGACTTTGATGAGCGCATATTCAAGCTGCCGCATTATAACATCTGCAACCTGTATCTTCGGAAATGGGTCAAGGAGGCCGGCATCAAGAAGAAAATCACATGGCATTGTGCCCGGCACAGCTTCGCGGTGAATGTCCTCACCAAAGGAGCGAATATAAAAACGGTGTCAAGTCTGCTCGGACACACCTCAATAAAGATGACGGAGCGATACCTCCATGTAGTTGACAGCCTGAAACAAGACGCCATCAACTCCCTTGGAGAAATCAACTATGCACCGATGTAAGGGAACATCTATCCTATACAAAGCCGATAATTCCGCAATGATTTGTCGGCTTTTTCTTTTCGCCGCTAATCTCAATGAAAACAAAAAAAGAAAAAATGGAGCGTGAAAATCGGCAATGGGGATTACGACTTTGGAGTAAGACCAACCTAACATTCGGCAAGGGTTTTGAGGCGCAAATCTAAATTCGTGCGCCTCAAAACATACCTTGCCGAATCCCGACGGATTCCGTTACGACTGACAAAATTTGACGGCTTGACGGCATCAAATTGTAGATGATTTATGCGTAAAAGACAACTGCAAGGGAGGATAATACCACCGGCGCAGTAGGTCGGCACATCAATATGAGTAGAATCCTACTCCTTGCAATGAAAAAAGAGCGAGATTTGGTAAAAGATAGGGAATAAATCAACAGAAGATTACAATACTTTCAAGACTGCGACTTGATTAATTTGCATTGTCATAGGAAGTTGAATATTGAACTCTTGATTGCAAGGAGGCTGTTAGTCTGTATTGACATATGAACGTATTGATGGACGAACGTCATGACGTAATGATGTTATGATGTATGAACGTACTGACGTATTGATGGAACGACGTAATGATGTACGAATGTATTGATGGAATGATGTCATGACTTATGAATGTTGTACAAATATACTGAACATCAGAACGTTTGTACAAATGACTAGATGACAAAATGATTAATCACTTAAATGATTGAATGATTAGTCACTTGAATGAACTTAATGGTTGCTCAGATGATTGTCCATAAAATCGGCCTTATGGTTGCTCAATGAGAGAAAACCATTAAATCTGCACTTTTCTTTTTCAGCCTTTAGATTTTTCATCATACAATTTTGAAATCAGGGCTTCCAAAGCAGCTTTAGAGTAATTGCCACCTAAAGCCGAAATATTCGATTTTAGATAGTAACCTATCGAGTCCAATCTATCCCAATTGCTTTGAGCCTCTTTTGGAGATTTTGCCGATTGAGCCGTTAGGATTTTTAAGGCAGCTACAGCCTTGTCTATTTGTTGTTTAGGGTTCATATGTTGTTCAAGATTTATTTCCCAAATACCTTTCTTTGTTGCTCCTTTACGACAAAGAAACACGCCTTTCTTTTCCATCTGACTGCGTTGGTTACGCAACGCTGAGATGGATATAGCAAGTCTGACAGCCAACTCCTTAAGGGTTATTGAGGGCTGTTGGTTGATTAGCTCCAAGATATTCAACTGAATCTCTGAGAGATTTCTTTGTCGTAGTTCTTTGTCGTAATCAGTAAGTTGTATGTCGTTTTCTTTGTCGCTGTTATTAACTTTATTGTCAGTCGGGAGCTTACCGGCTTCAGTCTTGGCTCGTTGAAAAACAACATAAACGAAACCGCCGTCCCAACGCCATATCGGTTCCTCCACTCCTTGCTCCTGGCAGGCTTCTATTATACGCCTCACGCCTGAACCCCAGTTTTCCAGCCACATGGATCTATATAATGTCTCGGCTACAGCCACATTATATGGATATGACTCGTGAGGTTCTTTGATGTTGTCGGGGGTAATTCGTGATGGGAATATCCCCGGATTGGCAATCTCCACACGGTCGTCATAGATGGCGATGCTGTTCGTGAGGTTATGTTTTTCCCACTGACGGTGACAAAGACTGTTTATAATGGCCTCCCTCAAAGCTTTATACGGTATTTCAAGACGTTCCTCGCGCTGTAGACTATGGTTTGTAATCTTGCCGCTAAGGTTGAGGTGCTTGAAGCAGAAAGCCAATCCTGCGTCAAGAAGGTCAAAGAAATTTCCTTCCGCACGTTTCTCATCGATAAATTCATTTTTATCAGTCCCCGCGAATCGTGCCATTCTCAATTTGAAATTGGAATATTCCTCTACATTGTCGGAAAAAAGCATAGCAGCTCCATTGGTAGGAATGCCGTTCTTCAATAGTTTCCATTTGGTCAGAGTTTCTTCAATAGGGGCAGTTAATGCGCTCGCGGGTATTCGACCGCCCTCTACGCCAAGACGTATGCAACCTTGAATGTGTTTCTGATTCAAATCGGCAAATGAAACACCATCGGCTGGCAGAGTTTCCCATGAATAGGACTTCGGTTGATATGCTCGAATCCGCTCGTCATACATTTCGTGCGGCATTACTTTCGTAGTGCTTTCAACCTTATAATACGGGCATCCGTGAAATGTATGCGGACGTTCGCCCCACACCCAACCGTCAAAGTGCATAGCAATCACTTTATTGCCCGGATATTCCGGCACATCGACATAATTGGGCTTGACATCAACAGGAGGTTCCAATCCTGCGATAGCCTGACCTATTTCACGCTTTGTCGTATCAGTAACCTGTTGTCCAATAATCTTCAACCCTGTTGGTGCGATACCAAAAATCAGCCAACCACCATCAGTGTTGAGAAACGCACACGCCGAGTGCATACCGTCTTTCAGTTCGCCGGTAGTTTTCTTCAGCTCCAGAGTCCGAGACTCGTCCTCTGCAATCAATGCCTTTATATCGTCAATAGTCATTCTCAATATACTTAGTAATGTTTGACAAAATTAGTTCATTAGTTTCCTAAGAAAGAAATCTTCAAAATCTTTGTCATTGAGACTGAATGGCACTTCGAGCCTAAGTGCTTTGCGAAGATAATCATCAATATTTGTTGAGCATCGTTGAATTAATGTTTCGTCTTTCTTTATTAAAGCTCCATGTGCCACTTTTGAACGAGTATCATACCCTAATTTGATGTTCGAGTATATATCAACTCGTTCTTCAGTATTGTTGCCCAATAGTGAGGCCATCCGCTCCGCAACACGATGACTTAATTCTGTTTCTGAATTTGCCACGAGAGCCTCGGCTGCAGAACAATACAGCAGAAGTTTCATGGGTATGCTTGCTTGTCCCCTCGCTAGTGCAATATAAACTGAAGCTAATGCTTTTCTAGAAAGACCAGATTTTTTATAATGTTGTATTTGTGTCGCTGTTTTGTAATCGCCTATTTCATTGAAGCCGTTGTCTTTAATGAAAATTTCCATAATCTTTCCTTGTTCCATTAGTAGCGACGTGGGAATGCTAACAGACTCTATAGCTCCTGTGGCCTTACTATTAATAGTTGAAACTGAGGCTTTAAAGGTACATCCGTCAGATATGATTTCGTTGTATGAATATAAAAAGCCGTCACGTACATAGATAGAATTATCACATATTTCCCATAGACTTCCTACATATGCTTGGATTTGTCTAAGGAATGCAAAGCAGATAGATGTGCCGACTGCGTCAATCTTAGATTGGTCGTATTCTTTACTAAAATCACCTTCGAGGACATAATAAGAAGGAGCATCTCGAATTTCATCGATAGAGTGAAGCCCTAAAGTGTGAAGAGATAAATTGTTAGAGAGTATCATCTCTAAGGTGTTACTCTCATTAGACAGATATCCAGCTTGAAGTGGAATTTTAATTTCTTCATTCTCTAATTTAAGATAATGAACCGCTGCAATAAATAGATACTTCATCTATAGTGTCGATTATTATAATGTGAGTAGTTGGGATTAAATACTTGCGGTAATGAATTGTATTCTATTAAGGATACGATTGGCAACGGTGCGATGCCCTAAAAGATTGTTACAGATCCGTTAATGTCATATCGTCTGCCGTAATGCGCGCCCACGCATACATCTGAGACTGATGCGCCCGGATGCTTACGTTTAGTCGTTTCCGTAACCTACTGTCCAAGAATCTTCAATCCTGTCGGCACAACACCAAAAATCAGCCAGCCGCCATCAGTATTGAGGAACGCACATGCCGAGTGCATACCGTCTTTCAGTTCGCCGGTAGTCTTTTTCAGCTCCAAAGTCCGCGACTCGTCGGCTGCAATCAGTGCCTTTATATTGTCGATAGTCATAGTCCTTTGTGTATTATTAAAATGGCAGTTCTTCTTGAGCCGTTGTGACGGAACTCTCCACTACTGGTTGGATTTGAGATAATCCATAGAACGTAAAAATTTTATTTGCCTTTGCTAAGACATCACCATCTAATAGAACAGTATTCTTCGAGTAGTCCTTCCAAAGCATTTCGATATATGATTTTTCCATTTTGCTAAAATGGGTCAATATCTTTATAACTTTAAGAGCAGATTCAATATTTTTGGCATTTAACAACAACCTTATAATATTACAACAATATGTACCGTGTGTTCTATCATCGGCAAAAATAATTTCTGCAATACGTTGTGCCACATACCGCGCATCAAGATTATGAGCTTTTAGAACTTGATATCGGCCTAAAAAACCATATGGATTTATTTCTTTGTTAATAGGTATGCATAATTTATTTTGGCCAAGTGCTATTCCTACTTCTTGATCACACCATCTGCTGCTTCTGAATCCATTAACCAATATGGCACATAGAGCATCCATTGAAAATAGTGCATTATATAACTCAGAAACCCACTCTTTTGATGGCTCACTATCTTCATGAGCTACAAAACCGTGGATTCCCCAATCTAGTAATGCTTTTTGTAGATTGGCTGCGGATGTCTTGTTTTTAGATATATGACTTATAAATAAGCGAAAATAATCAATTATCCACATTGATTCCGATGTCGGGTAAACTGTTCCCTCCTCATCATAAGGCACAATAACTACTCCATTTACTTGTATGGATTCGTTATTGATGGATGCCTCAACAAACGCTTGCGAAATTGCATCTGCTATCTCTTTTTTCTCTTTGTCTTCAATTTCCACATATTTATTCGTTGGAACAGTAAGAACAATTGTGAAATAATCAATGCCTCCATTCCAATTGTCATGTGAATCAAAATTCTCCGAAAGGCACTCAGATTTGCATAATTCAAAAGCAACGTGATTCCTATGTTTAAGAAGATTACGCGCCGTAGTATAATATGTCTTTAGGTATTCCAACATAATCTGTGTGATTCTATTTCTGGTTCATATTGTCCGAGTGAGCTTCAGAGAATGTATTATAAGCTTTTAGATTCAACTTATATTTTGGATGGCTATGCTTATCATAACCTATCAAGTCAATAAAGCCACAGGAATAAAGTCGATTTATGAAGTCTTCCAATTGTGCAACTTCCTTTGGGCTTTCAGCGTTTATGCCAACTGTCCCAAATCTAAACAGGCAAGTTCCTCCCATAAAATATATTTGAGAAAGTTGGTTAACCTTCCCATCACACCAGTGTTTCATTATTGAGACCTCTTCTTCTGAAAAAGATATAGTCTCTTGCCCCTTGCTATTACTGACGCTCTCGCTGACAAGAGGTTGAAATTCATTTTGAATTTGGAGATGAAGTTTTGCTGAAAATTTCTTTTCAAAGTCATCGATGCCGTTATATGTTTCGTAGAGACCGCTTAGCTGATTGCGATATTCCTGAAGGTTCTTTAATTGTTCAACATCTTGGGAAAAGTCAAGAGTTTCGCTAAAAAAGACCATTACTGGTTTTTCGGCCGCACGATGTTTCTCTATTTCTTCAACAGTACCACTGATATAGTTATTAGTTGGAGTGCCAAGACGTGAGCCAAAAATTGCAACCAGCGCATCACTCCTTTCTACTAAAATATCATCAATGTGTGCTTGTGCGGGCTTCCTTAATGATGGGTATGAAGACGATGTCCAGTGATGTGGAACCAAAGCGATGCTTTTATCGTATGAATTGAGAATATTCCAATTGTTGATGCATTCAATTGCTCTTTTGGCTATGTGAGTAACATCGCCAGGCGAACCGACCATTATATTGAATATGTGTCCTATTTTCATATTTCTAAATAAATTAGGGTGAAAAAGATTATTTTCAGTTTTGCGCTACAGACGTATACGCCTGATGTTCCTGTGCGATAAACTCTTTTAATGATTGTATTGCCTTTTTCTTAATGGCAGAAACAAAAGTCTCAATCAGAGAGTAATCAATCTCACCCGATAAATCCACGGGAAGTGGGATTGATTCGTGCTTGACTCGGTTCCAAGTCGCTTTCTTATCGTAGCTAAAGATTGATTTGATGGACTTTTGTATGGTGCAAGCCATAAAAAGGAGTGAGTTCTCTGTGTCGTTGTGTGTTCGTGCTTTAATTAAATATGCATCCCACAACACTCCCGTCCTTTGGGGCTGCGCGTAAACATTCCCAGTTGCTATTGCTCCATTCTGCACAATGTCAATTGTCATTTCAGAAGAATCGAAGATGTCCGATTTCCCATAAAACATTATGCCGTTGTCGCCGTGTTTAGCATTGACCAGAGGGATAGTGAACTTTTCGCTTGGGGTTATGGAGGTGTCTCTCCTCTTGTCGAACGTTTTATTCTTTAATTCAAGTTTATCATACAGAGTCCCCATTTTGAAGTGTTTCCACTCGATTTTGCCGCTTTTAAAGAGTGAAAGAATGTCTGTCTCAGATTGAGAAAGTTCGCAATTGTCGAAGCCTGCCTCGGAGAGGTAGGCTTCGAGTTCGCGTATACGCGACTCTTCGAGTTCGCGTATACGCGACTCTTCGAGTTCGCGTATACGCGACTCCATAAAATTATAGTCTATATCCCCATCTGCTCCAATCGGTAAAGATATGGCACACTCATATAGTTTGGGTATCGTGGCCATTTCATTATAGGCAAATAATTTAGTAAGATAGCCCATTTGAGCGACCAAAAACAATCCAACTTTTTCATTCTTTATGATAGAACCGGAGAATGAAAATACATGATTGTGGGTTGCTAATTTATAAGGGAATGGTCGATAATAAGCATTCCCAAAGAAATCAATAGTTATTGTATTTCCTGGAAAAACTCGTGCTAATCTACTTGTTCTGCCTTTAATACCTTGGTTTGTGACACCAGAGTTTATGAAATATTCGCCTATGCCGTCAATGTCCTTGTTTTGAATGTCAACATCACCAGAGGTTGCACGGAGAATAGACCCTATTGTAAAGTGTTTGTAGCCGCCCTCGGGATCAGGCCAGGACCGAGGGCTTACTTTTTTCCCAAGCCTACATCTCCTTCATTTTTAAGTACCTCACCTACGCGCCATGAAAGATAGTCTTTGACAACTTTCTGAAAATCTTCGATAGATGGTATGACATTGATTTGTCGATGTTGTTGAACAGTCCAATCGGTGCCGTCCAAAGTGATATGGTCCTCAAAATAACTTTCGCCTTCAACGAAGTAATTGAGGTTGCCGTTGTTAAGACCTTTTCCAAAACGAACGAGTTTCACAACCTCGGCATACCGTTCTTTTGCGTGGTCGGTGTCACGAAGATTGACACTTTGGCTTGATTTTTTACGATTCTGACGAGTGTATCCGTCATTTGAAAAATCTATGAATTTAACGATTGATTCGGTGCTATGAGGTTCCCCGACACGAAAAACGTATATAGCAGTCTGAACACTCGCTTTGCCACAGAAAATATCGCTCATGCGTATAGAGGCAACAAGCGTGTTGTTTTTCAGAATATTTTTCGTATAAGGCATTCCGCTACCGCTGCCTGCATTTTCCTGAATCAAGACTGCAGCCATACCTCCGTGAGTCATCAGGGATAATGCTTTTTCTACGAATATGAAGCCTTTTCCCTCGGCAGAATATGGAGGATTGAGAAGGAAGACGTTAGCCGGAAATTCTTCGCCTTTGTGCTTGCCTTGTTCGTAAGTGCCTTCAAATTCAGTAAGCGAGTTCCCTTTGATTATGTTTGCGCTTCCATCCTTCATGAGAATCATGTTGAGGACAGCCAACATATAAATTTCCGACAATTTCTCGATGCCGAGAAGCTGTTCCATTTTTATTCTGGCGATTTTAGCTTCCTGTTTTGCCGGACTCTTGATTTTCTCCTTTGCGTCGGCAATCATTTCGTGCATTGCCGATATAAGGAAGCCGCCTGAACCGGTCGCGAAGTCCCATACATAACTGTTCATATTAACGTTGCAGAGTTTAGCCATAAGTTCTGTAACGTAACGAGGGGTGAGAACGACATCGTTCTTATCTCCATCGGGGACGTCTACCCAGGCGTTGAGAACGTTAAACATTCGGCCTGTAAAGTCCAGATTGTGGAGTTCTCCTGTCAGGAAAGGAATAATATTTGCCTTAACATCGGCATACGTTGTGTGAAGCTTGCTCTCGCCATTTATTGGGCGGTAAAGTGAACTATTATTGAATACGCCCTTAAGTTCGGTTTCAATAATCAATCTTTTTTCGGTGGGAAGGTCTTTTGCTTGTAGATATTCGGAAATACGACTCATAATGATTGCTCCGTCGTTTATCTGCGAGCCGAGTTCTCCTCTCAAATCGTCAACTTTGAGAGGGCTAACTTTCCCCTTAACGCCGAGTCCGGCCATTACAAGGCCGGCAATAAGTTTAACACGGGAACCCACGACAATATCTTGCTCGTCGTGTAATTTCTGGTTAATCTCCTTAAGTTTTCGCTCTATATCGTCTTCGAGTTGAAGTTTCTTCGCTTCGATTTCTTCTTCCGTTAAGGAAAGGTTGGTGATATTGTTGAGAAGTTGACCTAAGTTTTCGGGAAGAAGAAATGAAAGATCAGTATATTCGGAAATCTTTTTCGGAACAAAAAGATTATTCTTACTAACATAGTAAGCGCCAATCTCATATTTGATTGTGTCGTCTGCAAGATTAAATCCGTTAACGCCAACAGCGATAACTTTATCGTAAGATTCGGTATAGTCAAGAATGGCTTTCGCATAGTGAACAGCACCATTGACAGCGAAGCCTGCTATATTGGTATACAGCGGCTCGCCTTTTGCATTAGTGTTTAGGATTTCTCCATATTCATCGCATTTGATTAAATCACCTTTACGACCTTTAACCTCAATCATAACGGGTATATGCTCCATCTGAGGGGTTTCGATGAAGCACTGAATATCGGGAAAGTTTCTGCCATCACCCCCTTTTTTACTCGGAGCTTTGCGCAGTGCATTGCCTATTTCATGGTTAATCTCTTCGGTTTTAGTATAGTAACGAGTGGTTAAAAGTTGATGCTTGCACCAATCTTCAACCTTTTCTTCGATGCTGTGCTTTGACTTTTTCGCCATTGTAAGAAAAAACTCCAGCGTAGCTATGCGTGGCTGACCAAAGCCTTTAAGCGACTACGTTGGAGCTTCCAATATTTTTGATTACGGCTTTTGCCGTTATGTCGTTGTAATATTCTTGGTCATTTCGCATACGATGCTTAGATTGCAAAGTTAGCTATTTTTCGTGAGATTAACGGTATGCAATCCTAAAAATCTGCGAATTGATTCAAGCGAACTATTGTTTTCGACATCTTTCCCATGTAACGTGTCTCTCATCATGCGGTTCATAAGGCACATCAAGTATACTTGAAGTATACTTGTTTAGAGGATTTCTAATGCTGTTAAATGAGATTCCCATTCGGTAAAAAGGCGCAAATCGGCGCAGTTAAAAATCTATAACGGATGACAATTATCTCAAATTCATTTGCTCCGGCTTGCGGCCATCTTCTCTCAAAGTACACTATTAGTACACTGCAATCTGTAGATATTGCTGATAATCAGTATAGTTGCGGATGTATATGGAAATTTTGCAGATTTTACCGAATCGGATGGTTGTCATTGCAAGGTGCAATATCGGATGTAGTTCTAATCTATCTGTTTCGTATATTCACATTATTGGTTTATGAAGGCGAATTTACGAATTTATTTTTGAACTGCAATAGATTATGCGCAGGTGCTTGCTCGGTTTTACAGCACAAAATTAGTAGTATGGACTGCCAGATTCTGTCAGCATTCATATTTCCTATTCATTTCCTTGATGTTTCTGATAAATATTTCACGCAGCTCAATCGGCTTGACAACCTCAATCTCCGCCCCGTATTTCATCAGTTCCATAATGAAATCACATGACGGCACAAGTCGCATTGAAAGGATATAGCCCTTAGAGTCTTCACCGACAAGCCGCTGGCTTCTGTGCAACGGTTTGCTCAATATATAGTCAATTTGTCCGCACCCTACATATATCTCGATATCCTGCGGTTCGTGATTAAATTCGGGAGCATAGGAATTCACCCCGAACATATCTTCAAACCATTTGTCACAATCAAAATCTACCGGAACTTCGAATCTCTCATCTGCTAGGAAAAACCCTTTTATACGGTCTAACCCATATACAAGAGTCTTGTCAATAGCTGGTGAATACCCTACCATATACCACCGCTGATGATGCAACTTCAATCCCCATGGTTCTACAATGAAAGTAGTTGCGTCAGAAGCATAAAAACTTTGATATGTAATCTCGATTTTTCTGCCGGCTTCCATCGCATTAAGGATAGGAATCAAGAACCGGCGACTTGATGGAACATCCTCCACACATATACGGTTCCTCATTTTGCGATGTGATGATGATATGTTATTGACTGCAAAAGAGTCAAGTAACCATTGTTTTTCCGATGCCATAATCCTGATGTTCTCAATCTGATATTTTCCGGCAACACAAATTATATTGACATCAAATAGTCGTTCTACGGCTTTTCGATATCTGTGAAATGTTCGCTCCGGGAGTTCATCCTCTCCTCGTTCGTTTAAGCAGGAATATGACCATTTACGGTTTATATCCTCACGGGAAATTCCTCCAGACCGATAGATGACATCCATCAGCCAAAAATATCGATTGGTAAGTTCTGCTGACATACTTTCAAGATTTGAATTATTCTGATTGGATTGTAAAATTATCTATTATAAATGACAAAAACGGCAATCGCCGAAAACATGCTGTAAAACATTTAATGCACCACTGATTACAACGGTACGTTTTCTATTTAATCCTAGTTTGTCGCTGCAAATCTAAGGTGACACAAAATTAATTTTTTTGGAATTTAACCGGGATTAATGTGGCGTCCATATATGGCTTTGCCGGATAAAACGCATACCTTTGCATATAGGTGATTATACACATATATAAGGCAATGAAATACATATCACACTCAGAGATTATATTCATAGTGTTCATCCTCTCCATATTTGATATGGCCGGGCGGACACATCATGTTGTGGTGGCAGATTCAGTATCCCATATGCCATTGCCAAGCGCCTCGATATTTGACGGTAAAGGCCGTATTATCGGCATCTGCAATTCAGAAGGACAAATGCCTTATATCTCCGATTCAAGCTACCCTGTCATTGTTCGTTACCTTGGATTCAAAGAGAAATCAGTTACAACAGCAAGCTGCGACACGATTTTTCTTCAGGAGAATTCAACAAATCTGCCAGAGGTTGTAATTGAATCACGCCAGCATAAGGTGTTACACATGTTGGCATATGTACGGGAATACTCAACATTATCCACTTATACTGATACAGTCCTTCTATTCCGGGAAAAGATGGTGGATTATATGCTTCCGAATAAGAACAGCCGTTTCAAAGGATGGTCAAGCCCAAGAGTTTTAAAGAGCAAATCCTATTACCACTTCACCAACGCACAAGGGTTGGATAGCGTTAGCGATAAGTGCAACCATCATTTTTCATGGTCTGACTGGATGGGGATTGTACCCACGCCAAAACTACCGACAGCATTAAGAAATGTAGGATATGGCACTGACACTATCCGTGGCAAATACAGCCCCACGGAAATGTGGACAAGAAACGAAGCCAAAATCAACATTAATATAAATGTACTGGCCGATACGACAAGCAGAAAATGGGTTCCGAATCTTTCTGTTTTTTTCCGTAACAACTTGGATTTCGAGAATTTCAGAGTACGGTTTAATTATGACAATGTTATCGGTGATTCCATTGCACCAATAGATTTGACCGGCTATTCGTTTAACATCGAATCAAATGGCCGGGGGCATGGGATGTTTATGTTCAACCGTGTTGACGAGCCTTTCTTCGTGAGTACATATGCCGAGGTATATATCATCGACAAGGAGTACATCACAATCAAAGAGGCCAGGAAATGGGAACGCCATAAAATCAACACAGCGGACATTGAAATATATGAACCCGGTGAGGCTCCGGATTTGCAACCTTCGATACAGCATCTTGTAGACCGAGTCAATACTCTCGACAACGACAAAATCAGATTGGCACTGACCCCTGACCGCAGCCTGATCGGACGGAAAGTCGTAAAACAAAATATCGGACAACGGGCGCTGCAAATCCTAAAAACTGTAACAGGTATAAGCAGATATAAAATGAACCGTAATTTGAATCGGAAGTGGAATGATGTAAAAAAGAAAAGAATCAAGGATAACAATCAACGCGGAAAAGAATAACCTCGTTCTATGGAAAGGCTGTTTGGCAAATTAGGGGGACGTCTATCAAAAACCGATATTTTTGAGGCTTGCCGGATGACTCAAGGCGAGCGAAACAATGACAGGAAAGAAGCCCTATACCAAATGATTGACAATCCCGACATCAAGATTGGATATAATGCATTATGGATATTCACACATTTCGCCCTCTCGGATAATGAATGGCTGTATGATAAAAGGAATGACTTGATTGACAAACTTCTGATATGCCGTCATACCGGCAAAACCAGATTATTGCTGACTTTGTTGGAACGCCAACCGATAGGTATCGATGACATAAGAACCGATTATCTGAATTTCTGCCTTTCCAACATAAACTCAACCGAACCATATGCCATAAGGGCACTATGTATGAAGCAGGCATACGCACAATGCCGGTTCTATCCAGAATTACTAGAAGAATTTACTGATGTGCTTGGCTTGATGGATTGCTCGCAACTTTCCTCTGGAATAGCAACTGCAAGAAGGAACATTTTAAGGCAGATGGCCAGATTGGATGGCCACGCATAAGCCGTCCTAACAGCGTATATCCCGACCATCTTGTGGTAACAATACCCGCTGACTTATAATGTGGTAAGCCGTATAAACCGAAATCCCGGTTATCACCCATGAAACAGGATAAACCATCATCAGTTCGGCAAAACCGCCACCATATCGTGCCAAACACCAAACCCATACAAGGCGGAACACACATGTGCCGAATATTGTCAGAACTGTAGGCGTCATAGAATAGCCCAGCCCCCTCAGAGAAGCACCGCTGATTTCATAAGAGCAGGCTATAAACTGAAACATCAGTACACATTCCATCCTCACCGCCGCATAATGTATCACCTCGGGGTCAGATGAAAACAAACCCGCAAACATTTCCCTGTTAATCACAATTACAAGGTTCATGACCACGCAGAACAGAAACCCGAGCAGCATGCTCACTCTGAATACCTTGCGACATCTGTCATATTTGCCTGCCCCATAATTCTGACTTGTAAAAGCCACGGAAGCCTGGGCAAACGCACTTATTGCAAAATAGCAATAATATTCGAAATTAAGTGCAGCCGACGAACCTGCCGCCACCTCCGCCCCAAAACCGTTAATCGAAGCTAAAATGAATACGTTGCTTATAGAGAAAACCATGCCCTGTATTCCTGCAGGCACACCGATTTTCAATATCTTACGAAGGTCGGAACCGGATAGTTTAAGATTTTTCAATTCCAGTCTGAACTCCCCTTTCTCATGCATCAGGAAAAACACTATAATGGCCGCATTCACCATATTGGCTATAACCGTACCGATTGCCACACCCGCAACCCCCATTTCAAACACGATTACCAGCAACAGGTTAAGGCTTGCATTGACAATGCCTGAAGCCACCAATGCATAGAACGGCCGACGCGTATCACCCATGCTTCGCAATATGGCACTCCCAAAATTATAAATCATCATGAATGGCATCCCCAACGAAAATATACGAAGATAAAGCACTGCCAGATCCAACACCTCGGAAGGTGTATCGAGCCATCGCAACAAGGGGTCGGCCACAGCAACCCCCACGAAAAGAAGAAGCACGCCGCTCCACAATGCTATTAAAGCCGAAGTCCGTATAGCATTACGCACACCTCCGGCATCATTACGGCCTATATAGTTGGCAATAACCACATTCGCCCCTATGGAAACGCCTATAAACAGGTTTACAATCAAACTGATGACCATGCCGTTGTTGCCCACCGCTGCCAAAGCCTCCCTACCGGCCCAACGCCCCACAACGGCAATATCCACCGAATTAAACGATTGCTGCAATATACCGCTTAAAAACAACGGCATCGCAAAAAACAGGATTTTACGAAACATGCCGCCATGAAGCATATCTATATGACCTGATGATGAATTGAATGCGCTATTCCCCATTACATGCGATAATATTCCGGTGCAAAATTACAAAATATCCATCACAAATCAACGCAACGCATCCCGAAGCCTGATCAGTGGCATTCGGGATGCGTTGTCTATTCTTGTTACGTCATGTTGCGCAAGCCTGGTTTTATTTCGACCGGTACTGAGGTAGCAATGGGACAGGGAATTTAGAGAAAAGCGTCTGGACTGCTTCCGAAATCCCTTTAAGATTCTGATAACCGTTACCTCCACCATTCAGAATCGTGGCCACTGATGCCGAATACAGGGGCGTTTTTGTATCTATATTGACAAAATCCATGGTTAGCACACCTTCTTTATAAATACCTGTTATAACCTGGGCATTTGAATAATATGCCGGATTCCAATACGGCCCGTAATTATATCGCGGCCACATATAATATGGGTAATACGGCCCGCTATAAGGGAAATATCCGGCGGGGGGTACCAATGGCTGTGTCTGTATCTCACGTTGTGTGGTAACCGCTATATTGATCAGCAAAGGCGAATCTTCCGATTCGGTAAAACCACGCATCACCATCTCATCGCGTATGGCTGCCGCGATATTGTAATAAGTAACCATTTCCATGCCGGGAGGAAGTTTCCCCATCCCGGGCGTAACAATCCGAAAGGTTGAATATTGCGACAGGTCGGCATTGTTATACACCTCATTATTTACCAAGGAGTA
>Ga0137308_101746_pt1 | contig 18526 bp, 15 predicted proteins | sample Inofrocosms_June_FD_97181 | JGI IMG/M metagenome (GOLD analysis project Ga0137308, IMG submission 97181) | Mouse cecal microbial communities from Vienna, Austria - N-Acetylneuraminic and N-Acetylglucosamine D2O microcosms_June | ecosystem: Host-associated > Mammals > Digestive system > Large... | reverse complement strand
TTGTTTATCCTCCTTAACTCTTTTCCTAAACTCTCCTGCATCTATCTCTTTCCCGCCGCCCCGCACTATCCGAACCGCCTGCATGCCGCGTATTTGGAAAAGGCCTGCTGCCTGGCCGCACCTGTCTGAAGCAGACTCCTGATGACACCCGGCAGAAACGCGTCATACTTCACTTCCAGAATAATATCCCCGGGCCGGTCCATAGCGCTTACATCCGCCTCCCGCCTTTCCAAAAAGGCCCGGCAAAAGAGACTGGACCGAATCCGGGTGTCAAAGGTAATCCGCACATTGCCGGGTCCGTAGAGATAGGGTTCCCGCACATAGGACACCGCCACCTTAGGGCGCAGGGCCTGGAACCGCATTTTTGCGTACAACTCCTGCACCAGGGCCGCGGGATGCCCCCGCATCCAGCCGACTCTGCCTTCCAGCAGCTGTCTGCACTCACTTTCCGTAATCTCGGCATCGTATTTCCTGCACAGATAACGATCCTTTTCCTTTTTCTCCAGCAGAATATAGGAAAGGTCGTCATTGTAATACCGTATCCGGAATTTCTCCCGTACCGGAGCGCCGTCCGCTTTCTCCCGCAGCGCTTTGTCCGTAAAATTGTCAAAATAAATACTGCGTATCAGATAGCTGCCCTCCGCACCCCCATAGGGATCCGGCTGCGCCACAGCCCCAAGACGGCTCTTCAGCTCCAGGTATTGGGGGTATCCGATGCTGTATTTTAATTCATGCCGAAAACATTCCCTCTGCTCCATTCCCATCCTCCTGTTCCTTTTCTATGGCACAAGGAAAGTATAAGGGAGCTACCTGAAATGTACCTGAAATAAAATGTGTATCTTTTTTGAACAAAAAAGGCGACTAAAACGCCGCCATGGGAAGAACCGCTCTGATTACAATTTCATTTTCGCCCTGCCGTCTCGCTTCTATCCGGCCGCCATGGGCCTGGACAATAGCCCGGGCCATGGACAGTCCGATACCGGTACCGCCGGTCTCAGCAGAGCGCGACTCGTCCAGCCGGTAAAAGCGGTCAAACAATCTGTCCAGGTCAGGGATTCCGGGTAATTCACAGGTATTTGCCACCTCGACGCAGGCTTTTCCCCGCTTCTTTCGGATTTCCATGGAAATCTCGCCCCTGGCATTGGAATACTTTACCGCATTGTCTAAAAGGATAGATATGAGCTGCTGAATCGAATTCCGGCTGCCCCGAAGAATCAGCCCCTCCTCTATCCTCTGGCAGTAGAATTTTCCCTCTGCCTTTGCAAGCACCGCAAAAGGTTCTGCCGCCTCCCAGGCTGCATCGCTCAGCGAGAAATCGCTTTTCTCCGGAAAAGGGGTCTCCTCATCCAGCCGGGACAGGGCCACAAGGTCATTGACAAGCTTCCCCAGCCGTACTGTCTGTTTCCTGATATTCTCAATCCACTCATCTCCCTCATACTCCATGGCGGCAATGTCCGCGCTGGCGGAAATAGAGGTGATGGGCGTTTTCAGCTCATGCCCGGCATCCGTGATGAACCGCTTCTGCCTTTCTATGTTTTCCGCAAAAGGGCGGATGGCATAGCGCGAGAAAAATACCACCAATACAAAGACCAGGGCCAGACTGCCAGCCCCCATACCCAGAGATACAAAAAACAGAGAGCGCATAAACCGCAGGGAATCTCCCACGTTTAAAAACAAAACCGTTGTCCCCGCCCCGTCTCTGCGGACCAGATACCGGTAATCTTTATAATATCCCTTTGTCTTTCCCCCGGAAAGGACAGTCTCTGTGTATTCTCTGGCCAGCGTCTCATCTATGGAGGAAATATGGTCCCTGGCAATAAATAAAATACGCCCTGTCTCGTCACAGTGCGCAGCAAAAAAACGTGTGGTAAACTCCGCCTCCGGACCGCCTCCCGGCATATCCGCCATAGGAGGAAGCGGCGCCTCCGGCCTGTGAAAAGCTCTCTGCTCCCGCCTTAAGAGATTCTCTGCCATCTCGTCCCGCACAGATGTGGTCCTGTAAAAATTTACCAGATTAATCCCCACCAGCAAAACCGCCATGACTGTCCCAAAAGCCGCCATGGCTGCCAGTATAAAGCGCCTGCGCATTTTTTTCAACATTTGATCTCCTCCAGAGAATAACCGGCCCCCCGAACTGTCCTGATCTCCACGCCGCTCTCAATCTGCCTCAACTTCTTTCGGACAAAGCCGATATAGGTCCAGACCACGTCAATCCCTGTCTCACAGTCCTGCCCCCATATTTTATCCATGAGATGACTGGCGGAAAACACAAAGTGCGGATGCTGCAGAAACAGTTCCGCCAGCTGGAATTCCTTGTTGTTCAGGCGCACGGACTGCCCGCGGCAGCTTAGTTCATACCGGTTGCAGTCCAGCGCTACATCCCCGAAAGCCAAATAGCTGTCCGCATATCCCCCGTTCCTGCGGGCGAGGGCTTTCACCCTGGCGACAAATTCCCTGCTGGCAAAGGGCTTGGGCAGATAATCATCCGCCCCGGCCTCCAGCCCGGCTACCCGGTCCTCAATCTCCGCCCTGGCCGTCAGCATCAGCACCGGAACCCCAAAACCGCCCCTGCGGATCCGGGCCAGCACTTCCATCCCGTCCATTTTCGGCATCATGATATCCAGCACCACCACATCATAGACAGCGCTGTAAAAACGCTCCAGCGCCTCCGCCCCGTCGCGGACCGTATCCACGGAAAATTTGTTCTTTTCCAACAGAAATTTCAAAGCCTTTGCAAGCTCCCTCTCATCCTCAGCAATCAAAACGCGCATAAAGCTACCTCTGCCATTTCTGATTTCAGAATCCTAACGGACGCATTTGATCTCTCCCTGCTCCGCATAAAAGCATGCCCTGTCCAGGAGCTTTTTCCCATCGTTGCAGTAAATTGCAATATTCAGTCCCATATGATTTAAAGAGATCTCCCCGCGGTATTGCACCAGCCCGTCTCTTACGTTTCCCCGGTACTCCAATACCCCGTCCCCCCGAAAGAGCATCAGCAATACCGGCACACAGTACACAGTCAGGCAGCTCATGGCAGTATGGCCATCCGGCCGTTTCCTGTCCGGAATAAGGTCATTGTACCATATCCCCGGCCAAAAGGAAAGCAAGCTTGTGTGACATCGGTCTTGAATTGCTGATTCGTAATTGTTATAATAATACAGAACAGCTAATCACATGGGAGTACAATGAACTGAGAGAAAGGACGCACATGGAAATCCGTAATTTAAAAAAAGAACACCGAACAACCTATTTTCTGGTAGGCAGCTTTACCTTGTTTCTGTTGATCAGCGTAGTGGCTTTTGTATTTCTGGGCCGCTATATAAGCAGTGAGAGCGAAAAATCCATCCATACAGTAGGTGATTTGTATATGACCGGCATTAACAACCATATCACCGCGCATTTCCGCACGCTGATCGATCTAAAGCTGGAGCAGGCCGAGGCAATTGTGGAAGTGGTTCCTGCGGATATGAAAGACCAGGACTCGCTGCATCAGGAACTGGTCTACAGATCCGGTGTCAGAAGCTTTAACTATCTGGCGCTTTGTTCAGAAGACGGCCGGATGGAGATGCTGGACGGCAGCGATCTGCAGCTGGCGGATCCGGATTCTTTCTTTGCCTCCTTAAGGCGCGGCGAAAAGAAAGTCGCCGTAGGCCATGATGCCAACGGCACTGAAGTGATACTGTTCGGCATCAGCGCGGACTATCCCATGAAGAATGGTGAGAAATGCATGGCGCTGGTGACAGCCGTGTCCATGGACTATATCAGCGCCATGCTGGGAACCGACGAGGAGAACGCATTGATCTCCTCCAATATCATACGCAAGGACGGAAGCTTTATCATCAGCGATATGGGCACAGAGTACCCTGATTATTTTGAAAGTCTGTATGCGCACTTTCCGGCCAGCGACCATCCAAAGATAGACGCTTACGTCAAGGAACTTACAGCGGCCATGGAGAAAAAAGAAAACTACGCCACTGTGCTGGACCTTGGCCACAGCAGTCAGCAGATATACTGCAATTCCCTCCCTTATTCAGAGTGGCATCTGGTGACTGTACTGCCTTTTGGCGCTCTGAACGAGACGGTGGAAACTTTAAATCACCACCGTACCTTTGCCACCTTGCTGGCGGCAGCCATTATCCTCACCATGCTGTTCGCTATCTTCTACGCCTATTTCAGAATGACCTGCAAGCAGCTTCATGATCTGGAATCGGCCAGGCAGGAGGCCCTGGCGGCTACCAAGGCAAAGAGCCTGTTCCTCTCCAACATGAGCCATGACATCCGTACGCCCATGAACGCCATTGTAGGCATGACAGCCATCGCCACCACCCACATCAACGATAAAGAGCAGGTAATAAACTGCCTGAAAAAAATCACTCTGTCCGGCAAGCATCTTCTGGGGCTGATCAACGATGTCCTGGACATGTCCAAGATAGAAAGCGGCAAAATGACCCTGACCGTGGAACGGGTTTCCCTTCAGGAGGTGGTGGAGGGGATTGTGGGCATCGTACAGACCCAGGTAAAAGGAAGAAACCAGAATTTCAACATACACATCGACAATATCATAGCGGAGGATGTGTATTGTGACAGCATCCGCCTGAACCAGATCCTGCTCAATCTCCTGTCCAATGCCGTTAAGTACACTCAGGAGGGCGGCACCATAGAACTGTCTCTGTATCAGGAAAATGATCCGCCCCAAAAAGGCGATTCCTATGTCAGGACACATATTGAGGTCAAGGACAACGGAGCCGGTATGTCCGAAGAATTCCTGACTCAGGTCTTTGACTCCTATACCAGAGAGGACAGCCTGCGGGTACACAAGACAGAGGGCGCCGGACTGGGTATGGCCATCACGAAATATATTGTGGATGTCATGGGCGGCACAATCACGGTGGAAAGCAAGCTTCATGAGGGCACCCGTTTCCATGTGACTCTGGATCTGGAAAAGGCCGATTCCCAGGATATCGACATGATTCTGCCCCCATGGAAAATGCTGGTGGTGGATGACGATGAGACGCTCTGCCGCACGGCAGTGGATGCGCTGAAGTCTATCGGCGTCCAGGCCGACTGGACTCTGAGCGGCGAAAAGGCCATCTCCATGGTGTCCAAGCATCATCAGACCCGGGACGATTACCAGATCATTATGCTGGACTGGAAGCTGCCGGGCATGGACGGTCTCTCCGTAGCCAGGCAGATCCGGCGTATCGTAGGCACGGAAATGCCGATTATCCTGATCTCGGCCTATGACTGGAGCGAATTTGAGGATGAGGCAAAGGAGGCCGGTATAGACGGCTTTATCGCAAAGCCGCTGTTTAAGTCCACCTTGTTCTACGGATTGAAAAAGTACATGAATACGGAGGTGCCGACGGACAAGCCCGGGGAAGACGCGCAGCTGGCAGGACGGCGGGTGCTGGTGGCAGAGGACAATGACCTGAATTGGGAGATTCTCCAGGCTCTGCTGTCAGATATCGAAATGCAGCCGGACTGGGCAGAGAACGGTCAGATCTGTCTGGAAAAGTTCCAGGCATCCGAGGCCGGATATTATGACATCATTTTCATGGATGTCCGGATGCCTGTGATGAACGGCTACGAGGCCACAGAAGCCATTCGCGCCTCGGGCCATCCGGACGCCCAAAAGATTCCTATCATCGCCATGACGGCGGACGCTTTCTCGGAGGATATCAAGAAGTGCCTGGACTGCGGCATGAACGCTCATACCGCAAAGCCCATTAATTTTGAAGAAGTGATCGTTTTATTAAAAAAATATATTTTGCAAACCTGATCACTTGATCCTCGCCAGCGCTTCTTTGGACAATATCTTCCGGATATTCAGCGCAAAGAGCAATGTGGCTATGGCAGCCGAAATGGCATCCGATACAGGCTCTGCATAGTAGACACCCATGACGCCTACGAAACGGGGCAGAATCAGCGCCAGGGGAATCAGCAGAATAATCTTGCGCAGCACCGCGATGAACAGGGAGATTTTCGCCTGTCCCAGGGCCAGGAAAGTGGGCTGGATGCCGTTCTGCAGGCCGAAGACGAGCATGCCCGCCATGAAGACCGGCATGACCTCCCCTGTCAGCGCCACCAGCTCCGCCTCATTGGTAAAGAAGCCCGCGTAGAACCGGGGGAAAATCATGCTGGTGGCTGTGGTAAGGAACCGGAATCCAAAACACATGCCGATCATCCAGCGATACAGCTTTTTCACCCTGTCAAAATTCTGTGCGCCGTAATTATAGCTGATAATGGGCGTCATCCCCTGGGTAAACCCGCCGATGGGCGCGGAGAACAGCTGCATGATACTCTGCATAATGGTCAGGGAGCCTACATGCATATCTCCGCCGTAAGCCTGCAGCCCATGGTTTAAGACAATGCTGATAAAGCTCTCCGTAGCGCTCATGATAAAGGGAGAGATACCCAGGGAGAATACGCTGCCCAGCACTTTTCCCTCCAGCCGCATACAGCTTCTGCGGATCTTTAAGGAGGATTTCTTCCCCATCAGAAAAGATACCACCCATGCAGCGCTGAGCCCCTGAGATATCACCGTGGCCACAGCCGCGCCTCTGACACCCATGCCCAATACGAATATAAAAATCGGATCCAAAACAATATTTGCCACAGCCCCGATGAGTACGGAGAACATAGCTGTGCGGGGCTGGCTCTGGCAGATGATAAAAGCGTTCAGCCCAAGGGCCAGTTCCACGAAAAGGGTTCCCGCCAGATAAATGGACAGATAGTCCGTGGCATAGCCGATGGTGGCATCGCTGGCGCCGAACATGTAAAGGAGCGGTCGCTGAAACAGGTAGAAAAAGCCCATCAGCACCACGGTACAGAGCAGCAAGAAGCTTACGCTGTTGCCCAGAATCTTCTCCGCCCGCTCCCTGTCTCCCTTTCCCAGCCAGATAGCGGCAAGAGGCGCCGCTCCGTTGCTGATAAAAGCGGAAAAAGCCGAGATAAACACTGTAATACAGAAAGTGACTCCAACCCCCGTCAGCGCGTTCGCCCCTACTCCTTCCATATGTCCTATGTAGATTCTGTCGATAATGCTGTACAGAATATTGATGATCTGTGCCAGTATGGCAGGCAGAGTCATGCTTGCCATCAGCTTGCCGATAGACTCTGTGGCCATCCTTTCTTCCCGCGTCTTCATCGCTGCTGCCATGTCTTTTCCACTCCTTTTTTGTATTTCCTTTTCCGGTGACTGTGTGCTGCCGCAAAAAGGGACGGAAATATCCGTCCCACTGCGCAACATCACTATCCTATTTATAGTATATCTCCACTGTGTTTGTCAAGAGGAAGAATTACACCAAATCATATTTCACCACATCCAGCACAGCCTCCCCGTCCGCATAGAAAGAGATGCCTTCGGCGCTTAAGGGCGTGTCGATGGTGGCTGTGAGCACCTGCTCCCCGTCCCATACAAAGACTTCCGCGCTGAACCGGTCCAGAATGATCCGCAGCTTCAGCCCGGGACCCTCATGGCCTATGAGACTGCGGCGCTGGTGGATGATGGCCCTGCGGGAGCCGGAGAATTTGCGGTCTATCTTCAGTATGGATTCATGGGGCCGGAAACTGATCGCCGTGTGGCGTTCCCCGTCCTGGGCGAACCTGACCGCGAATTTCCGGTACAGCTCTTTGTCCCGGGCCGGTGCGATCTTAAGTTCCATATCCACCATACGCCCCTCTATTCCCGCCAGCCTCAGGGCTTCCCCTGCCACCCTGATCCCATGATATTCCACCTTATTCTGCCGCAGCGCCTCCAGTTCCCGGACAGGCTTCTGGTACAGCCTGCCATTGTGTACCGAAAGCTCCCTGGGCAGAGACATCTGGCCGAACCAGGTTTTTGGCTGGGAGCGCATATTGCAGGTGTCCCAGTTCTGCATCCAGCCGATCATGACCCTCCTGCCGTCCGGGGTGAGTACGGTCTGGGGCGCATAGAAGTCAATTCCATAGTCAATCGTCTGATCATACTCTTCTGTAAACGTATGGCTCTCTTTTTCATAGGAGCCGATCAGGCACAGTGTGCCGTTTCCGTTGTGATACTCAAATCCCCGGGGCAGCATGTCCTGGGGACTGGTGAGCAGCACCTGCTTTCCGTCCAGCTCAAAAAAATCCGGACATTCCCACATCCTGCCGAAGCGTCCGTTATTCTTGGCCAGAATCTTCTCATACTGCCAGTGAATGCCGTCTGCGCTGCTGTAGAGCAGGATCTGGCCGTCCTTGTCCCCGGTACAGTTTCCTGCCACGCAGTAATAGCGTCCGTCCTCCGAATGCCATACTTTCGGATCCCGGAAATCATATCTGCTGCCTCCCTCCGGCAGATCCTTTTCGGTGAGTACCGGATTTTCCGGCAGCTTTTCGTAATCCACGCCGTCTCCCAGGGCAATGCACTGGGTCTGGATCTCCCGAAAGCTTCCGTCCGGCTCAGGCTCATGGAGCACGCCGGTATACAGTAACATCTGGGTGCCGTCGGGCAGCGCCACCGCGCTGCCCGAAAAGCATCCGTCTTTGTCATAGGGCATATCCGGGGCCAGGGCCGCAGGCAGGTACTCCCAGTGCAGCAAATCTCTGCTCACCGCGTGTCCCCAGTGCATGGGGCCCCAGTAAGAGCTGTAGGGATGGTACTGATAGAACATATGATACATTCCCTGATACCAGGAGAACCCGTTGGGATCGTTCATCCAGCCCGCTCTGGGAGACAGGTGGAACGAGGGGCGCTCCTCCCGTTTAATCTGTGCCTGTGCCATTTCTTCGTATTTTCTAGCTTCTCGCAATGTCTGACTCGCCATATTCCGCCTCGTTTCCATGGCTTTTCTGCCATATGTCTTTCTTGTTCACGCTGTGCGCTCTGCTCTGTTCCCGGCTTTTCATGTCTGTTTCGGCTGCCGCCTCTTCATGACTTCTTCTGCAACGGGCCCTGTCCACTGTTCTGCTATCTCTCCCCCAGTATTATGAAGCCTTGCCCCGCAGCTTTTTCGGCTTTCCTTTTTGTTCCGGATGCACCTGTACTTTCGCCTGGCTATCCGCTTTCTTCAGATAATAGAATCCAAAGGCCGGCACCCGGACCTCCTCGGGTCTTATCTTTTCTCCGGAAATCAGGTCCACATACTCGCCGTCCGCCTCATGAATCCAGGCCGTCTTCTCATATTCACTGAAATTAAACAAACCGATAAGCTTTTCGCCCTTATAATACCTGCCGATACACAGAATTGCCTTTTCCCAGGTCTCAATGGTCCAGGTATCCGCTTCTGACACGAATACTTTTTCCCGCTTGCGGATCTCTTCCAGGGCTTTCAGCATTCCGAACAGCTTCCCCTCCACGGTATCCGGCTTATCAATATTCTTTGCCAGCTCCCAGTTCATAGGCCCTCTGTGGATGTATCTGGAGTCCGGGGCCTTGTCCGGATTCTCCTTGTAGGTATAATCGTTGACCTGGCCGATCTCATCTCCGCCGTAGAGCACCGGGATTCCGGACTGCAGGAACATATAGGCATGCAGCATCACATCCTTGCGGATAGCCACTTCCATAGCCTCTTTATTCTGCTCGAATCCCGCTTTCTCAATACCGCACATGGAGGCCGTGGTTCCGCAGAACCTGGCGTCCCCTGTCACCGGATCCGCGTTGTAAAGCTCTCCTCTGCTGTTGCTCTCCCCGGCATACCCCTGGAAGTAATCGTTGAGGTATTTCTTGTGAGAGCGCTCTTCAATGCCCTCATCTTTCAAGGTAGGGTAATCCAGTCCCCAGCCGATATCGTCATGGCAGCGCAGATAGTTAAGGAATACATATTCCTTAGGCAGGGAATTCACGATATCCAGCTGCCGCTTCAAAAGCCTCACATCCCTGGTGGCCACCGTGTGCCAGGTGGTGGCCATGGTGGTCACATTGTAGAGCATATGGCATTCCGGCTTCTCCACCGTTCCGAAATAAGGCACCACTTTCTCCGGCTCCATGACCACCTCCCCCAGCAGCAGAATACCCGGACAGACGATCTCTCCAATCATGCGCATCATGCGCACGATGGTATGTACCTGAGGGAGATTCCGACAGCTGGTGCCCAGCTCTTTCCAGATATAGGGCACGGCGTCAATGCGGATAATGTCGATTCCCCTGTTAGCCAGGTACAGAAAATTGTACATCATTTCATTGAATACCCTGGGATTTTTGTAATTCAGATCCCATTGGTAAGGGTAAAATGTAGTCATCACATAATGGCCGCAGTCGGCCCGCCATGTAAAGTTCCCGGGAGCCGTGGTGGGGAATACCTGGGGCACAGTCCGCTCATACTGAGAGGGAATCTCATGATTGTCAAAGAAAAAATACCGGCTCATATATTCCCCGTCCCCCTGGCGGGCCCGCCTTGCCCACTCATGGTCCTCCGAGGTATGGTTCATGACAAAATCCATGCATACGTTGATTCCTTTTTTATGGCAGGCTGCCGTAAGCTGCTCCAGATCCTCCATGGAACCCAGGTTCTCCTGCACTTTCCGAAAGTCCGACACGGCGTATCCCCCGTCGGATCTGCCTTTCGGGGTCTCCAAAAAAGGCATCAGATGGATATAATTCACATTACACTGTTCAATATAGTCCAGTTTCGAGGCGACTCCTTTCATATTCCCCGCGAAATTGTCTATATAGAACATCATGCCCAGCATATCATTGCTCTTATACCAGTCCGGACGGCTCTCCCTGTCTGTGTCTATGGATTTTAACGCCTTGTCTCTCTCCTTGTAGAAGCGCCCCATATTGTCACACAGCTCGGCAAACATATCCCCATTATGATACAGTTCCATATAGAGCCAGCGCAGCTCGTCATGATGTCTTCCAAGCCTCTTCTCAAAAGTACTCGTCTTACTCATATGCTTACCTCTCTTAGCTTTTTCCTGATATACTTTTATGAAAAAAGGGCTGCATGTAACAGCCCCCTTTCACTTTTTGTAACATAAATTCTTTACTTCACTGCGCCGGAAGTCACGCCTTCCACGATGTAGCGCTGCAGGAACAGATACAGGATCAGGATGGGCAGCATGGCTAAAAGCAGGGCTGCCATCACCAGGCCGATATCCGTGGAATAGGTTCCGTAAAATACCTGTGTGGCGATGGGAATCGTATACAGTTCCTTTCTTCCCAATACCAGGCTGGGAAGCAGGTAGTCATTCCAGAACGCCATGGCGTCTATGATGGCTACTGTGGCAATCGTGGGCTTCAGCAGAGGAAACACGATCTGCCAGTAGGTCTGCCACTTGGTACAGCCGTCAATGGTGGCCGCCTCCTCCAGGGCTATGGGCACATTGGTGTGAATCGCACCGTGGAACATGAATGTAGCCATGGAAAGGGAAAATCCCACATGCATGAAGATCAAAGTCACGCGATGATTCAGCATACCCAGCACCCCGCCATAGAGAGACACCAGCGGAATCATCAATACCTGGAAAGGAATGACCATGGAAGCGATCATCAAGCCAAACAAGGCGCCGCAGGCTTTCCACTTATTGCGCACGATCACATAGGCGGTCATGGAAGCCAGCAGGATCGTCACAATGGTAGAGGATACTGTAATGAGCATGGAGTTCCCGAAAGATCTCCAGAAGTTCATCTTCTGCATAGCCTCAGGGAAGTTCTTCAAAGTAAACCCATGGGAACCCACCAATGCCAGGGGATTGGAATTGATATCTCCTTTCACCTTAAACACATTGATCAACACCAGCAGGAACGGGAAGATAAAGCATATGAATAACACAATCAGTAATACCATAAAAACGGCATGTTTGATTTTTCTGTTTCTGGCTGCTCTTGCATTTAAATCATCCATTATGCTGACACCTCCGCTTTCTTACCAATGCTTACCTGAAGCACGCCTACCACTGCGCATACAATGAACAGAATCAACGCTTCAGCCTGGCCGGTACCGTAATTTTTATATGTAAACGCCTGATTATACACATGCATGGCTGCCATAACCGAGCTGTTAAAGGGTTCGCCGTTTGTCAGGGACAGGTTCACATCGTACACCATGAAGCATCTGGTGATGGTAAGGAACAGACACTGTACAAAGGACGATACCATCAGAGGAATGGAGATCTTTATGATGGACTGGGTATTGGTACATCCGTCGATCCTTGCCGCCTCCAGCACATCGGCGGATACGCTCATGAAACCTGCCACATAGATCAGCATCATGTATCCTGCGTACTGCCACACGGACACGATGATCAGACAGAGCATGGCGCCGTTTGTGGTGGCCAGCCAGGAGGTGGACAGGGCGCCGACGGAAAGGGCATTGCCCAGAGCCACGAACGCGCGGTTAAACACAAATTTCCAGATGTAACCAAGCACGATGCCGCCGATGAGGTTGGGAATGAAAAAACCTGCCCGGAAGAAGTTCTGACCTTTGACGCCGCTGGTCACAAGGAATGCCAATATAAAGGCCACTATGTTCACCAGAATCACGGCGATGGCGGAGTAGATGACAGTCCTGCCCAGGGCCTGCCAATAGGCTCCGTCCCCAAAGGCAGATAAGTAGTTCGCAAGTCCCACAAAGGGCTTCTGGGAGGATACGCCGTCCCAGCTGGTAAAGGTCAGGTAAAAGCCGTAAATGAAAGGAACAATGACGACAGCAGCGAATATAAAAGTCGTCACTCCGGCAAACATCATGAATTGCTTTAATTTATAGGACATGGTATTTGTATTCATAGTCTTGATCCCTTCCTTGTTTCCGCAGACGTAAGCCAGATGTGCAAACGGCCCACGTCTGCGGAAGTCATGATGTCATAGTTTCCTTATTAATGTTCAACAGGAGCGGTATTCTTCCAATAGTCCTCAATCTCGGCCGCAAATCCTGCTCTGTCAATCTGATCTGCCAGGTATTTCTGGAAAGAAGCGCCGCACTTGGACAGATGATCATCCGGGAAATAGTTGTAATTGTCAATGAGCTTTCCTTCGTCCGCATACTTCTTTACGGAAGCGGACAGAGGATCCAGAGCGTCTGCGTTGATATTGCTGAAAGCGGGAACCAGCGCACACTGCTCAGTCAGGAATGCATTTCCGTCTGCCTCAAACACGATCCAGTTTAAGAAGTCCTTGGCTGCCTGTCTCTGCTCCTCAGAGGTGTTCTCGGAAGAATCGATGAACATATACTTGGAGCCGCCGCCTACCAACTTCTCATTGGCGCCGTCATCCGTATTCTGGGGAACGGGCATCATACCCATCTTCTCGGAATAGTCATAGGCATTGATCACGGACCAGTCCCAGTTGCCGCCGAACATGAAAGCGATCTCTCCCTCAGCCAGCTTCTGTTCCGTCATCTCGCGCTCTGCAGCCACAGGGGAACCTGCCGCATAATTATATTTCTTTAGAACGTCAAAGGTGTCCATCTTGGCATTCCACTTGGCGTTGTTCGCCAGGTCGGCGCTTCCTGCGTGAAGCGCGCTGATATAGGCCTCCACATCCGGCTGTTCCTCATAGACCTCGCACAGGAAATGGGCCCCCAGAGACCAATCCTCTTTCATGATGCCGGTAGGGGTCTCCATACCGCCTGCCACCAGCTCATCCAGCAGTCCCTGGAACGCATCCAGCGTCTTGTACTCTTCCGGATTGAAATCCTTGCCTGTAATGCCCTCAATGGCTTCCGCATTGTAGATCACGCCTCTTGCTTCCACACATACCGGGAAACCTACTACCTTGCCGCCTACGGATATGGCATAATCGGTATTCTCCACCCACTTCTCATTGCTTAAGTCGGCCGCATGCTCCTCTGCCAGGGAGTAGACGTCCTTTGCGTCCACCATGGAGATGGTATAGGGGTCGTTTGCGGAATACTTTGTGGCCATATGGGCTGCCACAGTATCATTGGAATAGTAGATTTCCACATCCACGCCCGTTGCCTTGCTGTACTCTTCCGCCATGGCCTCAAACTGACTCTGTACCTCTGATTTGGAGTTAAAGATCGTGATGGATACCCCCCCGCCTCCTGAAGAGCCGTCGTCTCCGCTTTCCCCGCCGCATGCTGCAAGGGAAAAGGTCATTGCTGTGGCCAGCATCATTGCAAGTAGTTTCTTTTTCATGTTGCGTTTCCTCCTTATTATGGCGCCCTGCGCCTTGTTCATGATTTTGAACTGTTTCCGCCTGACTTTCTGCCAAGCGTTGTTCCGTTTTTCATGGTATGAGCATAGCACAACTCTTTTAATATGTCAACCGCTTAACATATTTTTCGTCATAATAGCAGAAAATGATGGCTTTCTACGATGATTTTCACCCTGTTTTTTGTATATTTTTACTATATTTCAATGATTTTACTATATTTGCAAAATATGATAACCCTTTGTCATATTTATTTACTATACGATGGACAATGTTCTTTTTTACTGTCCCTGCGGCAGAGTATTTTCCCCGAAAACCAGGACCGGACCTGCCGTCACCCAGGGCTTCATCGTCTACTTCGACATTTTTATGGACCTTTGTCCGGCAAAAGGGTATCTTTTTTATATTTATGCCCCTACTTGGACAAACATTCCCTTGTCGCAAAGAAAGAGCCCCTGTTCCTCCCGGAACAAAGGGCTCTTTCTTTTGCGGATCCATTCCAAAGGGCCAGGATCTCTACGTAGTCTCCCGCTCCACCAGCCTCACGGGCAGTACGGTCCGTTTGGGAACCACCTTGCCGGAAACGGAATCATGCATTAGATTCATAACGATCTCTGCCATTTCCTTAATAGGCTGATGGATGGTGGTAAGCTGGGGCGTGGTAAGCGCGGCCAGGAAAACATCGTCAAACCCTATGACTTTCAACTGCTCAGGCACGCTGATATGAAGCTTTCTGCAAGTCTGCAGGGTTTGGGCCGCGATCACGTCACTGTTGACGAACAGTCCGTCCGTCTTGGGATATTTCAGCAGGGCTTTCTCTATCATATCGCCGTACATCATGCTGTCGTACTGAATCTCCTCCGTGAGCAGCTCTTCAAAGGGGACATGCTCCCTTTCACAGACCTCTCTGAACCCCTCTGTACGCATATCCGCAGGCATAAAGACACCTCCGATATTTCCCACATGAAGCAGATGTCTGCAGCCGCAGGCTATGAGCTTTTCCGCGGCCAGCACGCCGCCCTGTCTGTTGTCACACTCCACCGCCGCCATGCCGTTGTCCAAAAAACGCTCGATGGTAACTACGGGAATCCCGATTTTATCGAACACTTCCACAGGCACGGTCCCGCTGCACAGGATGATTCCGGCCACTTTATTTCTGGTGCAGATATCGATATATTCCCTTTCTTTCTCCTGTACGTTTCTGGAATTGCACAGCAATATCCTGTATCTCTTTTGATAGGCTTCATACTCCAGACGACTGATTATCTCCATGAAATACGGATGCCGGATATGGGGCACAATAAGCCCGATGGTATTACTGCTGCTCTTGGACAGGGAACGCGCCACTTCGTTTGGCTGGTAATTCAGCTTCTTCATTGCCGCATCCACCTTTGCCCGGGCTTTGTCACTGATATATCCCCTGTTGTTCAATACTCTGGACACCGTACCTACCGTAAGCCCCGCTTCTTTCGCCACATCCTTTAATGTCGCCATTTCCTCACTCCCTTTCCCATGTTTTATCTGTCTGTATGATAAGCGGTTATTCTTTTTTTATTAGTATATCACACTTCTTCTGATTCGTAAATGACAACTTTTCTTACCAGGTTATCATATGCTTTTTATAACATTAAAATTGAATTCTGATTTTATATGCGTTAAAATATTATGGATGAGGGATTCATCTTCAGGTCCTTTATCAAAAATTTCAGAGCCCGTCAAGCGGGCAGACAGGAGCGGAAATGTTAAGAATTGTTCTCATGGTACTTCGTAATCTTCCCTTTGTTCCCTACTGGTGGTGGCAGCTATGTCATACGGCTAAAAATCCGGAAGCCTACAGTGAGCAGGAGCGGTGGGCACTGCTGCAGAAGATTACCACTCATGCCAATAAAGGGGGCAGAGTCATCATCGAGTCCCGGAACACGGAAAATATACCGGAATCGGAATCCTTTATGTTTTTCCCAAATCACCAGGGGCTGTACGATGTACTGGCCCTGATTGAAAGCTGCCCTCGCTTTTTCTCCGTTGTAAATAAAAAGGAAGTCTCTTCCATACCGCTGCTGAAGCAGGTATTCCGGATCATGGGGGCTTATGAAATAGACCGGGATGATTTGCGCCAGTCAATGGGTGTTATCCAGCAGGTAGCCCAGGATGTGAGAAACGGTAAAAACTTTCTCATCTTCGCGGAGGGAACCAGGGGGCGGCAGGGCAATATGACAGGTACCTTTAAGGGAGGAAGCTTTAAGAGCGCTTACAAGGCCAAATGTCCCATTGTTCCAGTGGCCCTGATGAATGCCTTTATTCCTTTTGACAAGAACAGTATCCGGAAAGTGACGGTAAAGGTCATCTATTTAAAGCCCATTCCCTTTGAGGAATATAAAGATATGAAAACTGTGGAGATTGCGGCTATCGTTAAACAGAGGATAGACGAAACGATTGCGGCGGAAACAGTGTAAGAAAGATAACAGGTATGCTGCAAAAAAACGCCTGTTAGCGGATTTTCGGTAAAGATGATAGTTCCCCGTTTTTATATGCCTGTGCTTGCAGGAGCAAAACTTTAATACCATTTGAATGAAGCTCTGTACCCGCAGAGCAAAAGTCATTTGCCCGGCGAAGCAGGGCGTTGATCCGCGACATTAACACGCTGACCTTAAATGGTTTTGTTATATAGTCGTCACCGCCTATATCCAAGCCCATAATTACATTGATTTCCTCGTCCGAAACCGTTAAAAACAGGATTGGCGCTTTTGATGTCTGCCGGACTTTCCCGACCTCCCTCTCATGCGGTATCAGCTTCTTTAACCGTCCGTGCAATATCTAATTCAAATTTTTCTTCCTCTCTTTTCCGCATCCTTTGGCATCAGCCATAACCGGCTGATGCCATTCTATTATATCGGAATTTTATCCTGTCATCCAGCGCTAAGCTCCACAAAAACAATTTTCGGACGGTTGTTGAAACGAATAAGCATGATTTCTTCGCTGCCACGCTGTAATTGTATTGCCCTGTCTTCAAGCACGGTTGATCCAATCCGCTCAAGAGCTGCCTTAAATTCATCGTATTGCGTCAGGCTTGCTAACGGGACTGATCCCGGCATATACCGTCCCGTCAAATGATGTGGAACATCCCCAGCTGTCCATATTTTCCAGAGTATCCAGCTTCCCATTTACCAGATAAAACAGCCCTGACAGGAAACACGGCAGGAATACTGCCGGCCCTCCCGCAATGGAAGAATAAGAAACCAGCACCCCATAAAGACGTTCACAAGCATCGCCGGGGAAAAAATACTCATTTTGTTTCCCACGGCAACCCTGACGCCTCCCCGTTCCTCACCGTCCGGTTTCTGTGCGCAGGTTGTCATAAAGCATACAGCCATCATAACTGCCATTATCATACTTTTTTATACATATCCGTCTCCGTTCCGCTTCCAGTTGGTATGAACTGTTGGAAGCTGTCTTTTTTGCTATTGATAAGAGGCTGTTCCTCTATTCCACAAATGGGTTGATTTCCTCCCCATTGATGCTTACTGCAAACAGCAGGTTAGGGCCTGTAGCCGTTCCGGTCTGTCCCATTGTTGCGATGACCTGCCCCTTTTTTATTTCCTCACCTTCGGACACCTTTATCTCTTTCAGATAGCCATATTTGACTGAAACGCCATCTCCTAAATCCACTACGATGAAGTTTCCGGAGCTGCTTTCAAATGCAGCCTCCAGCACTACCCCATCCGCAACTGCATAGATTTCATCTCCGGCTGTTCCGGCAATATTCACATGATCTGAATAATTCCCATTTTCCCGTATGCCATAAAGCCCTGACACATCCCGGCTGACCGTGGGCCAGTTCCAATCCGGGAAAGCCAGTTCCCCCGTGCCATACCGATTTTCATCTGTCCTTTGTCCCTCTGCCATCTGTTCCATAAAATCTGACGCTCTGTCCATGACGTCATCTGTCTGCTCGATCTTAAAATCAAAGGCACACATCCAGTCCTGCCCAAAGGCAAAATTGTTATTGGTCAGGACAAAATAGTACCAATCCCCTTCCGGCAGATTTTCTTCCATTGCTTTCACATCATAACCTTCTGATATATCAATGGAAACGACTCCCTGGGAATGGGGCGCTATTGTCAGCCCGGACATCCTGATCTTTCCACTGTCCCCTTCCGCTTCTTTACTGGTTGACCACTGCATGACCTTTACCTTGTCCTGCAGCTCCAATTCCTTGTCAGATTCATTTATAATGACAATTTCAAATCTGCCGTCGCCCTGGTAGGCTGACGCGAACCCTGCCACATCCCCGTTCAGGTCTGAAAACTTTGCATATGCAAAAGCACATAATATTACAAAACACAACAGGCTGCCAGTCAAAAGCGCCATCTGCCTGATCTTATGTCCGGCCGGCTTTCTATCCGGAATAATGGCTGCCCCTGTTTTCTCCTGCACAATAGCCTGTATAGCCTT
>Ga0137308_101745_pt1 | contig 18538 bp, 14 predicted proteins | sample Inofrocosms_June_FD_97181 | JGI IMG/M metagenome (GOLD analysis project Ga0137308, IMG submission 97181) | Mouse cecal microbial communities from Vienna, Austria - N-Acetylneuraminic and N-Acetylglucosamine D2O microcosms_June | ecosystem: Host-associated > Mammals > Digestive system > Large... | reverse complement strand
GTAGCCCGGGCGCTGATACACAATCCGGCGCTGTTGGTGCTGGATGAGCCAAATTCCGGCTTGGATCCCAGGGCGAGGGTGGAGATGAAGGAGCTTTTACTGAACCTGAGAAGTATGGGAAAGACCATTGTGATCAGTTCTCATATTTTATCCGAACTTTCCGAGATGTGCAACAGTATCGGGATCATGGATCACGGAAATCTGGTGGCGGCGGGGCGCATTGAAGATGTCATGGAGCATGTGTTCGGAAACAACCAGCTGATTATTACGCTGGAGGAAGGGCGTGAGATGGCGCTGCGCATTGTCAGCGAATATGCGGGTGTGAAAATAAACACTGCGGGCGAGCATGAGATCAGGCTGACACACAGGCTGACAAAACAGGAGATCGCGAAAATGATCAGGGTTATGATAGAACATGATGTGGTCGTGACCGGTTTCCATAAACAGGAGGGTGATCTGGAAACCCTGTTTATGCGCGTCACCGAAGGTGACGCTGGTACCGGAAGCAACAATATTGTCGGAAGCAGCCCTGCCGCCGGGGACAATGCGGCATGGAAAGGAGAAGAAGAAAATGCGGTTAAATCCAATAGTTAAAAAAGACGTGAAGGTGCAGTCCCGCAGTATGAAGATCTGTTTCGGCGTGTTTGCCTATGAACTGATACTGGCGCTTGTTTTTTTCTTCGCCATGTTTCTGATCCAGGAGAACAGCGTATATTCCATCAGTAATATTTACAGCGAACTGGTGGTGCTTTATCCGGTTTTAGCGATCACGCAGTTTGCGATATTGGGCGTGATCGTACCGGTCAGGACGGCATCCGCCATATCCGGGGAGCGGGAGCGGCAGACCTTTGATATTATGATGACCACCGGTATGACGCCGTTCTCCGTGATCACAGGGAAGGTGATGACGGCGATCGTGCAGAGTATGCTGTTCATTGCCGCAAGCCTGCCGATCATGGCGCTCTCCTTTGTGGTGGGCGGCATGTCCTGGAGTTACCTGTTCTGGTTTTTTGCGATCGCACTTCTGATATCCCTTTTTTCCGCCAGCATCGGGATCTTATGTTCTTCGATCTGTAAAAAAAGCGTCAGTGCGGTCATTATGTCTTATGGTTTTTATCTTATCTTCTTTGTTGCGACAGTGCTGCCGGTTGTTTTATATGAGATTTACAGTGTCAGCGGACAGTACGCAAGGAGTGTTGTGCAGAGCGGACAGAGTTATGGGGAGAACATTTATTTGCTGCTGCTGTTGAATCCTGCCGTATATCTGGCGGAATTTTTTACAAAGATCATGACGGGAGAGTCCCTTGTCAATGAGATTTCGGATATGACAGCGACAACGGTCAAGCCGGGAGGCCCGATCCGTTTTGTGACAGAGGGACATCATTGGATGATCGTTTCAACGATCCTGTTTCTGGCGGTCTCTTTTTTATTCCTCTGGCTTTCCGCAAGACGCATCGATCCGGTCAGGAAGCATGCGAATAAGCAGCGCAGAAGGAAACCCGCTTAACAGAAAGTATGGGGATAACACGAAAAATGAAAAACAGAAAGAAAACCGTATAGCAGGAAGCGGAGAGACAAAAACAGATGGAAACCGGAAAATATTTGACCGATCAGATCAGAAGATGCAAGCGGAAAATGAATCTCGCAAAACTTATCGACAGGGGGATCCTGTGTGCCGCAGCAGGCGGTATACCGGGGATCTGCTGTGAACTGGCATCTCTGCTGGTGCCCTTTTACCATGTGCATCTTGCGGCGGCATTGTGCTTTGGGGCGGGGCTTCTGGCAGGGGCCGGATATGCCGTATACCGGAGGGCGGATATGAAGCAGGCGGCATCAAGGCTGGACTCGTTCGGGCTGAAAGAGCGGATGCTTACGGCTTATGAAAATCTGGATAAGGAGGATACCTTTGCCGGACTGCAGAGGGAGGATGCTTTTACTCATTATGAGCAGGTACGCGGGCGGATCAAAATACCGCTTTTGCCGGATAAACGGCATATTCTGGCGCTGGTCGTGTCTGCCGCGGCAGTGATCGGGATGAGTTTTATTCCTTCGCCGGTGCGGGATCAGGCGAAACTCCGTCATCAGGTACAAGAGCAGGCTGCCGAAGAGAATGAAGAGCTGGAGAGGCTTCTGGACGCGCTTCAGGATGTGGATATGGAGAGCCTGACAGAGCAGCAGAAGGCGCAGCTTCAGGAACTTGTGGATACAATGGAACTGTCCCGGGAGGAACTGGCGAAGGCGGATTCCCGGGAGAGCCTTTTTGCCGCTGCGGGGCGACTTGACTATAAATATCAGCAGGCGGCGCAAAGCCTTGAACAGCTTGCCGGACAGATAGAATCCCCTGATATGGCGGGGCTGGCAGGCGCGGAGGCGTTCGCAAAGGCGGCGGCAGCTCAAAACAATCCGCCCACGGCTTCCCCGGGCACGCCGTCGGGAAGTGCCGGGAACGGAAACGGCGGAGAGGACGGAAACGGCGATGGAGAAAATAATGCCGGCGGCGAAAACGGACAGGACGGCGGAAACAATTCCGGTGACGAAAGCAGTCAGAACGGAAAGAACGGTTCCGGTGACGGAAGCGCTCAAAATGGAAATAATAATGGCTCCGGTAATGGAAGCGGCGAAGATGGGGAAAACGGTTCCGGCAATGGAAACGGACAGGGAAACGGAAACGGCAGCGGAAACGGGCAGGGAAACGGCAGCGGAAACGGGCAGGGAAACGGTAATGGGAACGGACAGGGCGGCGGAAACGGCTCCGGCGGCGGAAGAGGAACAGGCAGCAGCGATGCCGCACATGATTATGTCAGCATTCCCAATGCAACGGGAGATGACGCATCCCTGACCGGAAATAAAAACGGAGCGCAGGATTCGGATTACTACCGTCAGCAGAACGGCCTTGCATGGGAGGGGGATCATGTGGATTACAGTTCCGTGATCGGAGAATATACGGACAGTGCTTACGAGGGGATCGCAAACGGCAAATATCCCAGCGGCATGGAATCGGTCATCCGGGACTACTTTGAAAACCTGAATCAATAGGGCTGGCGTTTATACGCTGGCGGAGCGCAGGTTCTGGTTTGCTGTTCCGGCTGGTCCGTGAATTAGATTCAGATAACTTCTTTGTATCTGAGAGAAACGAAAGGAATCATAGAGATCATGTCAGATATCGAATTATATCAAAAGAAAATCATGGAATGCGAGGCGGAGATCGGCAAGGGGATCATCGGTCAGAGAGAAGTGATCCGGCAGACGATGCTGGCGCTTTTGTCCGGCGGGAATGTACTTTTGGAAGGGATGCCGGGACTGGGTAAGACGATGCTGGTGCGAACCATTGCGCAGGTATGTCTGCTCTCCTTTAAACGGATTCAGTTCACGCCGGATCTGATGCCCGGCGATGTGACCGGGACGAACATCATGGTGAAGGAAGAGACCGGCAGCGGCTTCCGCTTTGAGCGCGGCCCGGTGTTTGCCAATCTGGTGCTGGCGGACGAGATCAACCGTGCAACGCCGAAAACCCAGTCCGCCCTGCTGGAGGCAATGCAGGAACATACGGTAACGGTTGGCAATGTCAGCCACCGGCTGGAAGAGCCGTTTTTCGTGCTCGCAACCCAGAACCCCATCGAACAGGAAGGAACCTACCCGCTTCCCGAAGCCCAGCTGGACCGTTTTATGTTTAAGATACTCGTTAAGTTTCCGGGAAAAGAAGAACTGCGCGCCATTGTGGAGATGACGGAAGGACAGGAGGCGCCCGAGATCCGCAGTCTTATAGACGGCGCGGAGCTTCTCAAAGTGCGGGAACTGATCGCAAAGATGCCTGTCGCGGATGCTGTGATGGATTATATTCTGGAACTTGTCATGGCGACCCATGAGGCGAATCCGTATATCCGGGAAGGCGCCAGCCCCCGTGCGGCGCAGTCGCTGATCCGCGCTTCCAGGGCAAGGGCTTTTATGGAGGGACGGCTGAATGTTTCTTTTGAAGATGTACAGCAGATGGCATATCCGGCACTGCGCCATCGCGTGCTGTTAAATTTTGATGCGGTATCCGAGGGGATCACCGAGGATACCGTGATCCGCCGGATCATCGATGCAAAGGAAAAGAATCTGTATGCTTGACACAAATTGTTTTGATGCCTTATCCCGGCTGCAGCTTCGCATGTCGCACAAAAGCAGCCTGTATATATCCGGCAGCCATAAGTCTCTCCGAAAAGGAAACTCGACGGAATTTTCCGATTTCAGGGAATATATGCCGGGAGATGATCTGCGCCGCATGGACTGGAACGTCTATGCAAGGCTGGATAAATTATATATCCGTGAGTATATGGAGGAGAAGGAGGCGCATGTTTCCGTGCTGATCGATACCAGCGCGTCCATGGATTACGGAAAATGCAGCAAGGCGGAACTGGCAAGGGATCTGGCGGCAGTGGTCAGTTTTCTTGCCCTGAACAACATGGACCGGGTGCTGCTCTATGATATGAAGGATATGGGGCGGATGCTTTCGGTGGGCGGCGGAAGGAACGCCTTCGCCAAAGTGCTCCGCTGGCTGGAACATATCGAATTTTCCGGTGAGGTTGATATGCTCTCGGCAGCCCGGAGGATGCAGTGCCGCGGCGCCGGGGTGACAGTGCTGATCAGCGATTTTCTGCATCCGGATATGCTGGAGGATGATACGGCAAAGTCCGGCTATGAAAAACTGCTGCAGTATTTCAACTATTGGAGGCAGCGCCCGGTGATCCTGCATACGATGGCGGCGGAGGAGCTTCATGTCACGTTGGAAGGGGTGCTCAACCTGATCGATGCCGAGACAAGGGAAAGGCGGCGTCTGGTGGTGGACGCAAAGGCGATCGACCATTATGAGCAGGAACTTTTTCGCTTTACGGAACGGCTGAAAAAGGGCTGTGCCTGCGGCATGGGCGCTTATGTGCTCTGCAATACGGAGAGAGACAGAAAAAAGCTTGTGTTTGAGGATTTGAGGGTAATCTATGATATTTGAAAGCTTGTGGCCGCTGGCGCTGTTTTCGGCAGTGCCGGTGGTGATTATTTTATATTTGCTGAAACCGCGGGGAAAAGACTATCGGATCTCTTCCAATCTACTGTGGGATAAGCTGTTTCGCAACCAGCAGTCCAAGACCGTTTTGGAGAAGTTCATCCACAATATTCTGATGTACCTTCAGATCCTGATCCTGATCCTTCTGGTGCTGGCGCTGATGTCGCCCTATATCCGAAGGGAGGGAAAAAGCAGGGGGAACGTGATCCTTGTATTTGATACCGGCGGAAGTATGCAGCATGACGCGGGGGATGGCAAAACCCGTATGGAGCGGGCGGTTGAGGAGGCAAAAAGCCTGATCGCGTCCTCGGAGGAGACTGTTTTTTCCATTGTCACAAGCGACTGTACAGGTACGGATCTTCCGGCGGTGGGCGTGACGGACAAAGGCAGCCTTTATAAAGTTCTCGACCGGATATCGTGCTGTGACGGCCCGGAAAATCTGGAGGATGCGCAGAGCATCGTGGAAACATTGAGGGGCGCCGCAGGCGGGGAGGAAGAAAATACACCGGATGCCGAGGTGATCGTATTTACGGACGGCAGCGGGGCGGAGGAAGCCATGCGCTTTTCGTCTGTTTTTGGAGCCCGGGTGCTGGTTATGGGTGAGCCGGTAAGCAATGTATCAAACAACTTCCTTACCTATACGGCAGCGGAAGGGGGAAATGCGGATGCCGGAACAGACGGCATAGAAGAAAAGACAGACGCGGGTTCGGAAGCAGACACCAAAGACAATACAGACACGGAAGCGGAAACGGCAGATACGGCCGGGACGGATAACGGGCAGGAAAAGGCTGCACCGGATCATGCCGGAGCGATAACCTGTGCCTCCAGTCTGACAAATTACAGTGATGCGCAGGCTGCCATGGAGGTCAGCCTGTATGAAGGGGAGCATCTTCTGGAGATTACGAAAATGACCCTTGCCCCGGGCGAGACCGCGCTGTGTTTTTTTCAGGACTTTGAGTGGCAGGGGGAGGCCCTGCGCAGTGAGATCAGTTCCGTGAGGTTTGCCGGATCGGACGACACGGATTCCCTGGCGGATGACAATACGGCATATGCCGTTGCGAAACAGGCAGGCAGGATCGATGCGGTGCTGGTCGGAGAGGGAAATACTTACCTTGAAAAAGCCTATGAGGCGGCTTTCGGGATGCGTCTGACAAAGAGCAGGGAGGAGAGCGCGCAGGCGGACGGTGCCCCGGGAATAGCCGGGGACAGCGTAACGGCGCAGACGGTGCGCATTTATGATGCAGGGTACGAAAACAGCCTGCCGGACAGCGGCTGTTCCATGATATTTCAGGATGACAGATATCAGACGGGATCTGTGGAGAACGTGATGCTCACCGCTTCCGACTGTGAACTGACGGCAGGACTTTCTTCTTTTACGATCGGCGTCAATCAGGCAAATGTGTATGAGGTTCCGTCCTGGGGCACCGGATTTTTATGGGCAGGCGGACAGTGTGCCGGTTATTACGGGGAGCATGACGGCGTTAAGACGGTTGTTGTCGGTTTTGATATCAGGGAATCGGATTTTCCTCTGAAGGCGGAATTTCCGGTGTTTATTGCCAATGCGGTTCAGTTTCTGGGGGATATGTCACTCCTTTCGGAAACCATATATGAGGCGGGGGAAAGTGTCATGTTCCATCCGCAGGCGGATCTCGATGTGGACACACTGCAGGCGGAGACGAAAAAAGCCGGTTTGTATGAGGTTTCCGCCGGTGATATCACGGAACAGTATGTGGTGCGTTTTGCCGCGGAAAGCCAGTCGGACGGGCGGATCACGGCAGAAGGAACGGTTTCCGATACATCCTACAGCAGCCGGCTTGTGAAAAAACGGCTGCGCAATATATTGCTGGTACTGGCACTGATCCTTATGGCGGCGGAATGGGCGGTCTATGTGCGGCAGATCCGTTACCGCGGCAGATTTTACCTCGGCGTGCGCGCGGCGGGGATACTGCTGCTGCTTCTGGCGCTGTCCGGGGTATCCGTGTATAAGCGCGGCAGCGTCAATACGACTGTTTTTCTGATGGATATCTCGGACAGCAATGAACAAAATCTCTCGGATATGGAATCCTATCTGAAAAAAGCGCTGGATGAGATGCCGAAGGAAAACCAGTATGGCATTGTGACCTTCGGGAAAAATTCCCTTGTGGAGCAGTTTCTGACAAAGGAGGATCATTTTTCGCAGATCATGTCGCTGCCGGATAAGACGGCAACCAACTTTGAGGATGCCGTATCCCGTGCGCTTACCATGATTCCGACAGACAGCGCGGGGAGGGTTGTGATCCTGACAGACGGCAGGGAGACAAAGGGAAATCTTGCCGGTATGGCTTCCGCACTGGCTGCAAGGGAGGTGGAACTTCTCGCTTATGTCTATGAGACAGAGGGAGGGCAGGACGTTTATGTGGAGAATGTGGAACTGCCGGGCTATCTGTATCAGGGAGATCTGTATTCCATGACCGTGACGGTGGAGAGCAATTATGAGACGGACGCACGGATTCAGATCTGGATGGGAGAGGAACAGACCGGAGAGTACGGGGTCCGCTTAAACAGGGGCAGCAATCAGTTCCGGTTTCAGCAGAGGGTGCGCGGTGAGAATGTGGAAAGCTTCGACGTCAGGGTGGCTGCCGACGGGGATACCTGCGCGGAGAATAACAGCTATCACGCCTACTCTGTGGTGGATTCCGTGCCGAAGGTGCTGCTGATATCCGGTATGAAGGAGGACAGTACGCAGTATGAAAGCCTGCTTCGCGGCGCAGGCTGTGATTTTGATGCGGCATCCGCGGCAAATGCGCCGGATACACTGGAAAAACTGCTGGAATATAAGAGTATTTTACTGGAAAATGTATATCTGACAGATCTGCCGGAGGGATTTCTGGCAAATATAGAGACTTATGTGAAGGAGTACGGCTGCGGGCTTGTCTGCATCGGCGGTGAAGACAGTTTTGCATTGGGCGGCTACCGGGAAAGCGTTCTGGAAACCGTACTCCCGGTGGATATGGAACTGCGGGGCGTGAACGAGATTCCCGCCACTGCCATGATCATGGTCATCGATCATTCGGGAAGCATGAGCATGGCGGCGGGAGGCGGCGCCACCAGTCTGGATCTGGCGGTCACTGCCGCAAAGACTGCGGTGGACCAGATGCGCGGCACGGATTATGTGGGCGTTATCGCCTTTGACGATCGATACAGCTGGGTAGTGGAGCCGACGCAGGCAACGGATAAAGAGAAGATCAAGGAGCAGATCGAGACCATAACGGAGGGCGGGGGAACAACGATCCAGCCGGCGCTCTGGGCGGCGCTGGAAGGTGCGAAAGCCTGTGATGCCGGTATCCGCCATGTGATCCTTCTGACGGACGGACAGGGGGAGAGCAGAAACTATAAGGATATTATAAATGAGTATAGAGGCGAGGATGTCACACTGTCCACGGTGGCGGTGGGAGGCGATTCCGATGCGCGGCTCCTCGAGCAGCTGGCGGATAACTGCGGCGGGCGTTATTATTATTCCGATATGGCGTCCGAGATTCCGAAGATCTTTGCGCAGGAGGTGTTTTTAAGCGGCGATACGTATCTGCAGAACGGCCTGTTCCATCTGGCGGTGGATGGCACAAGCGAGATCACAAAAGGGCTTTTTGAGGCAGGATGGCCGGGGATTTACGGCTATGTCAGCGCCACGCCGAAGCCGGCATCCAGTGTGCTGATCGCTTCGGAGAAGGATGATCCGGTGCTTACCGTCATGCAGTATGGGCTTGGCCATACTGCGGCATGGAACACGGATGTGACGAACCGGTGGACAGCCGCATACGCAGGGCAGAGCGACTATGTACAGCTCTGGAAGCGTATCGTGGATTACAGTGTGGGCAATGCCGCGATCGGTGAGGATTCGGTGGACGTGGAGACGGAAGGCGGATATACTGATATTGTCTATTATGCGCTGGATTATGACAGAGAGACCAAAGTCGAGGCGGTGTATACCGATCCGGAGGGAAATACCCGGACGGTTCCTTTACAGGCTTCGGCGCCGGGGCGTTTTGAAACAAAGATGGATACGGATATGGCAGGACTCTATCATCTCAGTGTGCGGCGGCTTGATAACGGAAATATCGCCAACGCCGTGACCACCGCGGTGGCGGTGCAGTATTCGGAAGAATATAAATTTGATGTGGATTCCGCGGCGTTTACAGCCTTTGTGGAACGATACGGGGCGATGCTCGATCCGGAGAAGAGCTTCTGGCAACAGAGAAAGAACGGGCGGGGAGAGCGCCGTGAACTGACAAAATGGCTGATCCTTCTGCTGATCTTCTGGTTTGTCATGGATATTGCCCTGCGCAGATTCCACTTTCTGCCCCGGGATACGAAGCTGTATCACAGGGCGGCCCGGTATCTGGCGCGGAGAAAACAGAAAAAAGCAGAGGAAAGAACCGGGCAGAGCGGGGAACTTCACGGCAAAACCGCGGAAACCGGCAATGGAAAATCGGTAATGGATACAGGAGATGCGGCGGACGGGAGTGCGGGATCTGCCGGAGACAAAGCAGAAGCGGGCGGGGAAGCGCCAGCAGAGGATTTAACAGGCCGTAGTATTTCCGGAAAGAAGAAGCGTAAGAGGGAGAAAAAGGCGGATAAGAAGAAAGAGATGCAGACACTGGATACATCGGTCCTGCTGCAGAAAAAGGATCAGAGAAAAATTCCATAGAAATAAAATAATGGCAGTAATATGATCGCATAAGAGTTTTGAAGCTTTAGTAAAGGGGGCGTTTTATGGAAAAAGATACTCGTCTGATCAATATATATCTCAAGATACATCACAAAAGAACACTGACCATAGATGATCTGAATTATCTGGCGGAGTATGATCCGGAGTGTTTTAAAAAGACATGTAAAAATGTCGTCTATAATATTCCGGAGACAAAACCGATTATGATACCGGATGCCCTGAAACCTGTGCGGAGGAAAGGACAGGATCCCGGACAGGGATTATCGCAGAGGGGCGGGCGGAGTCCGAAACGGGGCTCATTAAAGATGGATGAGCCGGATCAGGGAACAGGAGCTTTGCGGAAGGATGAAACGGAATCCGGGGGGATGGGTGTGCCGGAATCTTCCGACTGGCAGGATATCGAAAAAGTACTGGAGAACTTAAGGCATCTGGAAATGCATGATTTTCCTGTTGTAGACATAGATGCCGACAGGGTGAAGGATCTGCTGGGGAATTTATATATGGAACTGTTGTTCCCGCATAATGATAATTATCCTTTTATGAATATGATGGATCAGATCAATGACCCCATATTTGACAAGAAGGCATAGGGCGGCAGACCGGTCAGGCGGAATGATGAGATGGAACGGAACTGCTCTCACTGAATTATAACTCTCCTTCCTCATGGAAAGGCGGCATCAGGTATCATCTGGGGTGCAGGGAAGGGCAGATCGTGGTGGATAAAGAGGAATCTTATGGCTTTCACTGGGATTATCCTTTAATAAATTGTGTGAATGATTTTGAGAACGGAATCTTTTATGTATATGTCGCGAGAAATCCTCTTGAGGGAGTAGGTGATCATTTTGGGTGGTATATCGACACAAAAGACAGTATCAAGATAGACGAGGAGGCATTTGAACCCGTTTTTCATCCCTTTACCGGATATCAGGCAAGAGAAAACGATTATCCTGCGGTATATTTTTCTTTTCATCCTTTTCCGGGAGGCTGGTGGCAGGACGGGGGAAGATATCCGGAGGACGCAGAAGATTATTACGGGGCAAGAATGGCAGATTGGATCGACAAGGCAAAAGATGATGATCCGGATGAAATGCTGAAAGAGGCGGTAGAAAAATCAGGCTACCAAATGGATCGGGTGGCATACCCCTGGACAAAGGAGACAAAAAAGAATGTGACAGAGCTGCTCCGCTGTCCGGTAGCGGATTATTACTATATTTCTGACGATCATGCTGCCTATTATGCGATAGGGGAAATTAATTTTGTGGAAATCGAGCAGTGATGCCGATACTTTATTCATCCGGCAGAACCAAAAGTAGAAAATATTTAGGGAAAAGTGCTGGATTCATGATATAACAGCCGCAGAAGAAAAGCGGGAAACTGTGAAGTCATATGGGAGAAAAAGGTATGGATACAAAAGTAAAAAAATTGTTCGCAAAAACTTTGCTGTTTTCCGCAATGTTTTTCTGTCTGACAGGCTGCGGCGGGCAGGATGTGTCTGTGACGGATACTGCCAAAACAGAGGAACCGAGAGCGCAGGCAGAGGATGGGGCGGCAGAAAACGGGACGGAAGGAACCGCAGAGGATGTCCCGCAGGTACAATCTGAGGAAGATGCCGCGCCGGCCTCTTTGGTCTGTGAAATCTCCACGGAGGAAGATATTGATTGGGCAATCCGGTCCGAGGGCATTTACTGTTATAGCAACGGTGAACTGTGCGGTTATCTGGACGATAAGGGGGACCGGATAACCCAGTGCGTATATGAGGAGGCGACGCCTTTTTCAGAGGGGCTCGCCTGTGTGCGCCGGAACGGAAAGTACGGTTATATCGGGAAGGACGGGGAGATGGCGCTGCCGTTTATATATGATCAGGCGTCCCCGTTTAGGGAAGGGGTTGCCTATTTTTCCTGTGGGGATGAGTATGGACTGATCGACCGGGAAGGAAATGTGGTTTTAGAGCTGACAGACTGCGACAGTATTAGTTCTTTCCGGGAAGGACTGGCATATTTCAGTGTGGACGGCCGGTATGGATATATGGATAGAAACGGCGATATCATAGTGAAACCTATCTACGATGATGTGGGATATTTTCATAACGGGCTTGCCATTGTTATAAAGGATGGACTGGGCGGCGTGATCGGAAAGGACGGAACGGAGATTCTTCCTCCGGAGTATATCGCTGTCAGGACATTGGATAACTGTATTCTCGCGCAGAAAGGGGACAGGCTGTTCTTTTATGATACTGACGGCAATGAGATTTCTTCCGCGCCGGGCAATCAGGCTTCAAGGGAAGACGGTATATATTATATTTCAATAGATAATAAGATCGGGTTTGCGGACGAAAACGGGAGAATCATTCTGGAGCCGGTTTATGAAAGAATCTGTCCGATTCCCACAAGAGAACTGGTCATGGTCCAAAACGAGGAGGGGGAATACGGCATACTGGATTATGAGGGGAATATCGTTGTACCATTTTGTTACTATACAAGCGTATCTTCTTTTGTCGGGGACCGGGCGGTGGTGGAATTAAATGAAAAATGCGGTGTGCTCCGGTACGACGGAACACTGGAGATGCCGATCGAATATGACAACATAAAACTGTTTCCGGACGGTTCTATGGCGGTGTGGACAGGGGAGAAAGTGGAACTGACCGACAGCGGCGGGAATCTGATCCTCACCGGTGAATATGATTTTCTTTATCAATCGGGAGACGGTTATATAACGGAATGCTATACGGACAAGGATGAACGCGAAAAGTTCTGGGACGATCAGGGCAATCTGGTCAGCGAATATGACTTTGCCAGACTGTCCTCCACATATGGGGTGAAAAATACTTATATCGTTTACAGCGATTCGGATTATGACAGGCTGCTCCAAAAAGGAGCCGAGGACGAAGCGGCTCTGGAAGAAGTGCTGTTGACAAACCAGATCACACCAAAGATCGGAGCATTCAGGGACATTATGAAAAACGGAGGCATCGGTACAGCCGGTTCAGATACAGAAGGAATGGAATACAGGAGACAATGGAAGAGATACGGCAAACTGTATCGGATGGGCAAGGAGGGGGCTGTTGTGTTATATTTCTATACCGGGCCTCTGTATCCTTCCGGTTTCAGAATGTCAATCAGCGGGCTGTATCTTGCCGAAGGCGGCGGGGCAAGAATGCTGACCGTAACGGAGGAATGCGGCGGATCGGCGGGAGGAGGCAGGGTATGCCTCTGGTATGATACAAAAGAAGGCGGCCTGAAACCGGGCATCACATGGACAGCGGGAGGGTTTATGGGTTCCGCGCACGGTGCGGACATATACGAGTTGAAACAGGGAGAACTCGTTCCGGAAAATGCATTTAACTGTTACAGTCAAACTACGGGGAATTACAGCGAGAAGACGCTGCTCGAGAATGCGGAACTGTTTTATGACGCCGAGGGTAATACCTTCACGAAAGAAAACATTTTGGAGGCGGAGGGTGTTACGGAATATACCGTGAATGAAAAACAGGTGCCTGTGGAGGATTATCATGCGGTGAATAACCGCTATATCTGCTATTGGCCGATGGATTTGAATTAGCATCCAATATCTGCGCCGAAACAGCGATGTGGAAGTATATTTCGGAGGAAAGATGATTCGAGCAGGGTAAAACAGGAGGATTCCCGGTGACAAAGAAAGAATTCAGAGAAGCAATGAAGCGCGGGCTTGGGCGATGCGTACAGGAACTGGACCATGCGGAGAATCCGGAAAAATATCGGGAGATTGTTCTGTGGGGATGTATGCATGATCTTTCCTTTGATACACAGTGTGAAGGCACAAGAGCATGGTATCTGCGGGAACTGATTCGCAGATTCCATGCTGAGAAGCCTTTTGTGGATGCCGTGATCCGGAAACTATCCGGGTATCGCTCAAACGGCGGTTGGGAGTTTTCTCAGTATTGTGAATTACTTGCCCTGTTTGCGCAGGAAGGAAACAGGCAGGCACATGCCGCACTGTGGGAAAAGTATGAGGAATTGTATAAAATACTGAAAAAGAAAAAGCGGAGGAAAAACGGCACATTTCCGGAACGGGATGATTTTGAAGCACTTTGTATAGAACTGGTCGACGCTGCAGAGCATCCCCTTGACTCTTATATGAAAATAGCGGAGGATATCGGTGCACTGCTCTCAGAGAACTCTCTGCCGGATGCCGTCTCTTTTTCCTGGCTCTTTACCCATTGTGAACAGACTTACGGAAAAACCAGAGTCCATAAAACGCTTGCGGGAAAGGCGAAGCATTCTCCGGCGGTAGACCGGTATTTTCATGAAATGTCGGCGTGGAATGACAACATTTTAGAAACGACATACCGGCATCCCCTTCCGCAGACAACAGAAGAAATGCTGAAAGCATTTGACGAAGAACAAAAAAGGGAACAGGAATACGGCAGTCCGGTTCGGATATGGGGTCTTCGGATTCGTGCATGGATAAAAAGGACAGGGAATACGGAAATCCTTTCTATTCTGGCACAAAGATATCTTTCAGAACAGGATTCTTTAAAGCGGGCAGGGCTGCTTCGGATTTTCGGAAAGGGCTGTCCTTTTCCGCTGCCGCCGGATGATTTGATCCGGGATGTGGAGAGTAAGGAGGAAGCATTGAAGGAGGCGGCATTTTATGCGTTAGGCTATGTGCGGCATGAAAAAGTCCGTCAGTTTGCGTTGGAACTGGCAGAGAGAGGCGGGAGCGCTCCAGAAGCGGTAATTCTGCTGGCAAATCACTATCAGAAAGAGGACAGAGAGCTGTTTGTCAGACTGGTAAAGAGCATACCGGTCGCTTATGATGATAAAACCGGGTGGCATGGTGCGTATTCGGCTGTACTTGATCTTCTGCGGACAAAGGGTGTAAGATCAACGCCGAAAGAATTGCTGCCGTATCTGTATGAACATACGTTGTGTTCCTTTTGCAGAGAGTATATTGTGAGAGAGATGGGACGGCGGCATATGATAACGGAAACATTTTTGCAGGAATGTCTGTATGATAGTAACTGTGAGGTCAGAAAATATGCGGAAAAAAGGATTAAAAATTGACAGATGGAATAGTGATTGATAAAGAAATCGGGGATCATGATGGACATAAACGATATTATTAAGCTGTCGGTGGATCAATGTATTTCCATTTATAAGGAAATGGCGGCGGGAATACATAAAAAGGATGAAAGCGGGCATGTTTACGGACTTGTGTCGAAAAAGTTTATCATAAAATACGGCTTCCCTGCATTGGCGATCGGTTATCTGTGTCTGTGCTTTTCCATGCGGCTTACCGTGCGCGATACTTCTTTTGCGGAAAAGGAATGTATGTTGTATTATATAGTAAATGCGGACGGTATGAAAGGGCTGGGACACAGTATTCTGATGATCACAGACGAAGAGGGCGGCGGAACGGTATTCAGCTTTAACGGGATGCAGAGATCACTTTCAGAGAGCTTTGCGGGAAAAAGCGGCGTCGGGAAACTGAGTGTGGGAACGATGGATGCGGATGAGACGGAAATTTTTCTGCGGACAGGCAATCTGTGTCTTGAGGGCGACCAGCTTACGGATAATTATGATATGGCGCTGTACAGGCCGGTCACAGCGGAGGACTATCAAATGATACTGGAACAGACAGTTCCGTACCGGGAAGCGGAGGAGAAGTTCACGGTTTTGTATGGGCAATGGATCATGGAGGAAAATGCCGACAGGAAAGCAAAATATGAGCAGGCATTAGAGCAGATGGGGCAGGATAAGAACCTGCCGGTGTATCAGATCTACACAAACAACTGTGATCATGCAGCCAGAAAGCTGATTTCTTCGATTGATCCTGATATGCAGAACTATATACAGCATACGCGGCGCATTACGCCAAACGGAAATCTGAAAGCTTTTGGCAGGAAAGCGGAAAAATGGGGCGTTATGACATTGGGAAAACAGTCTCTGCCGGAAAAACTGTTGATGTTTCTGGTGAGTTTTTGACACCCTGTACAGGAGAAGGATATGGGAGATAGAGTGAAAGCCTTTATCATAAAGATGATGATACTGTTGGCATTGCTTTTATGTTTGAGCGGATGCGGGCGGGATACGATTGAAATACCAAAAGAAATCAAAGGAAAAGAAGAAGTTGAAGCGAATGAAACTGCAGAGACGCCGGACAGATCAGAGCTGAAGATGGAGGATGAAAAACCGGAAGAGATTGAACCGGAGGAAACAGACGAACAAAAAGAGATCGTTCCGGCAGTCAGAGAAATTCCTGTTGATTTTCCTTTCTGGTCAAGCGCTCTTTGTGAGGAAGTGGATTAGGCCGTAGAATATGAAAGCCGGGAAGCTTTTCTGGAAGATTTTGGATTTGAAAACAGTGAACCTATATATCAGTGTTATGACTGGCATCATGATCTGTTGCTGGAATTATATTTGGATAAATCCACAGAACAGTTCTGCGGAATTGCTTATGATGGTTATGGCATCGATCCGGAAGGAAAGAAAACGTCATGCATGTATGGATTTACCGTAAATGGAGCAATAGATAAAAAATGGCCGGGAGAAGATACCTACTCCAAAATAACAGAATTTAGGGCAGATGAACAGGATTATGTGAAGGATTATGAAGAATTTACAGAATATACAAAGGAAGGGGTGCCGGATCATTTTCTTTCTGGGGGAACGGTCAGAACAGAAGGCGGAGAAGGATACGTGAGAGTAATGGAAATAGATTATATATACCGGGATGACGGCACTTTGTTTTACAGAGATTACCATCACAGCACCCTTGTATTTCCGACAAATGACAGTTATCTGTATAGTTTTTACGATGAAAAAGGCAGAGTTTTATATGAGCGGGGATATATTACACATGGACATCTGGAAGATTACTATATATATGAAGATGAAGGAAAGATGCCGACATATCATCTGGAACTTGACTACTGTCATGGTTATGCCATTCCTTATTTGGAACGATATCAAAATAATGCATAACTGATTACGGCAGAGAAAGAGGAGATACCAATGACAAAAAAACAACGTACTTTGGAAATCATCGAAAGGTTAAAACAGGAATATCCGGATTCGGACTGTACTTTGGACTATGATCAGGCATGGAAGCTTCTTGTCAGCGTGCGTCTGGCGGCGCAGTGCACGGACGCCAGAGTAAATGTAGTGGTGGAAGAACTTTACGGCGTATTTCCGGATATCGACGCGCTGGCGCAGGCTCCCGTGGATGAAATTGAAAAGATCGTCCGGCCCTGCGGCCTGGGAAAGAGTAAGGCGAGAGATATTAACGCCTGTATGAAAATGTTAAGGGATGAGTACGGCGGAAAAGTACCGGATGATTTTCAAAAGCTTCTGGCGCTGCCGGGCGTGGGCAGGAAAAGCGCAAACCTGATCATGGGAGATGTGTTCGGAAAGCCTGCCATTGTTACAGATACCCACTGTATCCGGCTGGTGAACCGTATGGGACTGGTGGACGGCATTAAGGAGCCGGCAAAAGTTGAGAAGGAACTCTGGAAACTTGTGCCGCCCAAAGAGGGGAGCAGTTTCTGCCATCGTCTGGTGGATCACGGGAGAGCCGTGTGTACGGCAAGGACAAGTCCCTATTGTGATAAATGCTGTCTGCAGGATATCTGTAAAAAACCGGCGTGCAGGATACCTGAATCGTTATAAAGCCGCGCATGGGAACCTGACATGGGGACCTAAGCATGATTGCGTCCATAGTCTGAAAAGGACAGATGTTTTCAGGAGGGCTGCCCGGATACATCTGTCAACATAGAATACAGAAAAAAATAAAATAATAAATATAGAGGAAATGTTATGAGCAAGCGAAAGATCACAATACTCGGCACCGGAAATGCTATGGTGAAAAACTGTTATAATACCTGTTTTATGGTGGAAAATGGGGGGGAATTTCTGCTGGTGGATGCAGGCGGCGGAAACGGCATCCTGACGCAGCTTGATAAAGCAAAGTTAAATCTGAAGAAAGTGCATCAGATGTATATCACCCATGCCCATACCGATCATATTTTAGGGGCGGTCTGGGTGGTGCGGCAGATCGCGGCATGGATAAAAAGCGGGAAATATAAAGGAGATTTTACCATATACGGCAATGACAAGGTGATCCTTACCCTGCGCTGTATCTGTGATTTGACACTCTGGGATAAGTTTACCGGTTTTTTTGATGAGAGGATATTTTTTCAGGTAGTTAACAATGCTGATAAGCTGCGGCTTTTGGGGGCGGACTTTGAGGTCTTTGATATCGGGTCCGGGAAGGAAAAGCAGTATGGTTTCCGGATGACTTTTGCGGACGGTCAGCGTCTGACCTGTCTGGGAGATGAGCCCTATTCGGCATGCAGCCGTGCCTATGCCGAAGGGAGCGATTATCTGATGAGCGAGGCGTTCTGCCTGTTTGCGGATGCAGCTCAATATAATCCCTATGAAAAGCACCACAGTACGGCGAAAGACGCGGCGGTACTGGCAGAGGAACTGGGTGTGAAAAATCTGATCCTGTATCATACGGAGGACGATCATATGGAGACGAGAAAGAAACTTTATACAAAAGAAGCGGAAGAATATTTCAATGGCAAGATCTATGTGCCGGAGGATCTGGAGGTGATCTGTCTGTGAAAATGTATAAAAGAATACTTCTGACAGCAATATTCATAGCAATATTTACAATAACAGGATGCGGACAGACGGCAGGAGAAGGCGTCGAAGACAGGCAGGCTCCTGTTGCTCAGAAAAAAGAGATAGAAGATGCCGCTCCGTCTTCAGAGGAAGATATAGAAGATGAATTCCTTTTTCGGTTTGTTGTGC
>Ga0137308_101744_pt1 | contig 18551 bp, 15 predicted proteins | sample Inofrocosms_June_FD_97181 | JGI IMG/M metagenome (GOLD analysis project Ga0137308, IMG submission 97181) | Mouse cecal microbial communities from Vienna, Austria - N-Acetylneuraminic and N-Acetylglucosamine D2O microcosms_June | ecosystem: Host-associated > Mammals > Digestive system > Large... | reverse complement strand
ATTTTAGACTTTATGCACAGGGAACACTTTTCCGAAAAGGGAGTTAAATTATTGGAGGCAGGATGAAAAAAATTTTTATACATGGTTCAGGACATAAATCGGCAAGTTGGAATGAAACAATCAAATATATGGAATGCTGCCAAGATATATTATGCCCTGATTTATCATCAATTCTTAACGGAAAAGAGGCAGACTATTATAATCTGTATTCTTCATTTACGGAATATTGCGGTAAAATTGACGGGCAAATTAGTTTGTGCGGTATTTCATTAGGGGGCATTTTGGCATTGAATTATGCCTTAGACTTTCCCGGCAAAGTAAGATCATTAGTTTTGATCGGGACACCACATAAGATTCCTAAAGTAATGTTCAGCATTCAGAATATAATATTCCGTTTTATTCCTAAATCAATATTTGAAAATATGGCATTTGGCAAAAAAGACACTTTCATTCTAGGCAATTCTATGAAAAAATTGGATTTCAGTAATAGAGTGCAGAAGCTTAATTGTCCGACTCTGATCATTTGCGGGGAAAAAGATAGTGCAAACATGAAATCCGCGCATTATTTCACTGAAAATATAAAAAACGCAAAAGAAGAAATAATCGAAAATACCGGACATGTTGTAAATGAAGAAAACCCGAAGGCTTTAGCAAAAATATTGGATGCATTTTACTATGAAAGTCCTGCATCTTACCTGAGGTAACCGCGAGGCGTTTCGTGCGCCCTTGCACGAAATCCCGAGACTGCTGTGCGCCAAACCCGCTGTCCTTGCGGGTTTGTGTGCATCTTCATAGTAACCCCTCATACTTTCTTGCATGGTGGTGCATGAGGGTTTACTATGAAACTAAATAGCGATTGTGCGTTTTGACTGCGGACATGGTATCCACATAGAAAAACCCAATGAGTTTATAGATTGTCTGGCAAAATTGGTATAAGGGACATCGGGAAAAGGGGGCAGTACAATGAATCGGTTCAAAATCATCGGTTATTACATAAGCGAAGTGATTGAAATGCCCGACTATTTAAAGGGACTCGGGAAACGGATGCTATCCGTCAGCAGCTGTCTGGGGGAGAACCATCCGAAATTGGAATGCTATTTTGTAGATGGGTGGAGCAAAGGGGAAAAGCAGGCTTATCAAAAAAGAATGAAATTAAATGACGGGCAGTTTAAGGATTATGTCGAAACGGTGGGCAGGCTGTTTGGTTCCCGGCGGCTTGACAGTGACGGGAGGTTTTTGAGGGTATCTGATGCCGAGGATTTCTATAGAAATTTCTGCGGTGCGGTTCCTTGCCGCCTAGTGGGCATTTCTACGATACCGGAGTATTTTGAAATTCTGGAGGCTGAACTGGCAGACGGATATGGCAGCAGAATGCCTGAAGGAGAACCGGATGAAAACCCGCCGGCCGGATGTGATATTTTAGGGTGGGATATAGGGGGATTTCATTCTTTTCTTTGCAATTCTTTGCAGGCAGAATTGCCGGAGGCTATGTTTAATGAGCTTGGGCTGCTTAAAAACGAGTTTGGTGAAGTGGCCGATTTTGCCCGGAGGATCCAAGGGAAAGGGGAGCCGGTGGAATGGATTCCCTGCAGGTACACGTTCCGATAACAGTCCAGACATACCATTCATAAGTTGCCGGAATGTACACTTTTACCAATAACCAAGTAATATTACCGGCAGCTTATTTCATGTCGGGCGTTCGCCCTGTGGAAGCGATTGTGCATGGCTGAACTGTGACACGTTCCAATAGATATCTGCCGAAAAGTATTGCATGTTTCAGACAAAACGTGTAAGATTTTGATAGAATATTGGTAACAGTTCAGAAAAAGCACTGAACCGTTACAAGAATGCACACAAAACGCGGAAAGAATGCGATTGGCGCCTGCATGTCTCGCAAAATCGCATAGGGACGCGATTTTGACTTCGCAGGAAGGGCTGTCTGAACTGTTACGAATATTGTTTCATATTCCTATAAGACTTCCGGAACGGGAATTCATGTACCGGAGAACCGTTTCGGAACGGGGCAAATTGTAATCATGCAATCGAAAACGGAGGAAAAAGTATGTTATCACTGGAACAAGAATTAAAGAATAATACGTATCCCGGAAGAGGAATCGTCATAGGACGCTCTGCCGACGGAAAGCAGGCGGTTACGGCTTATTTTATCATGGGCAGAAGCACAAACAGCCGCAACCGTATTTTTGTGACGGAAGGTGAGGGGATCCGCACGGAGGCGTTTGATCTCTCTAAGCTGGAAGACCCCAGTCTGGTGATTTATGCACCGGTGCGGGTGCTGGGAAACAAGACTATTGTCACCAACGGAGACCAGACAGATACCATTTATGAAGGCATGGACAGTCAGCTGACCTTTGAACAGTCCCTCCGCTGTAGGGAATTTGAGCCGGACGGTCCCAATTACACACCCCGCATTTCCGGTATCATGCATATCGAAGGCGGAAATTACAATTTTGCAATGTCTATTTTAAAGAGCAATAACGGAGATCCCTCCTCCTGTATCCGCAATACCTTTGCCTATGAAAATCCCAAGGCGGGTGAAGGACGGTTTCTGCATACCTATATGCATGACGGGAATCCCCTTCCCAGCTTCCAAGGGGAGCCGAAGGAGGTTGCCATCGACAAAGAGATCGACGCATTCACCGAAATGCTCTGGAACAGCCTCAACGAAGAAAACAAAGTATCCTTGTTCGTCAGATACATTGACATTGAAACCGGAAAATACGAAACCAGAATTATAAACAAAAACCAATAAAATATTTGAAGCGGAACTGGAATAGAAAAAAACAGCTCCGGAACGAAAGCCCCGGAAGAAAATTTCAGCTGAGCTTTTACAGATGAAATTTCCTTCCCTGAAATGGGGCTGTAGAGAAGGAGCGGAACCGGAATAAAAACAGCTCCGGAACGAAAGCCCCGGAAGGAAATTTCAGCTGAGCTTTTACAGATGAAATTTCCTTCCCTGAGATGGGGCTGTAGAGAAGGAGCGGAACTGGAATAGGAGATAAAAATGAAAGAGATTGAATTGAAGTACGGATGTAACCCCAACCAAAAGCCTTCCCGCATTTTTATGGAGGACGGAAGGGAGCTGCCCGTTACCGTGTTGAATGGCAGGCCCGGATATATTAATTTTCTGGATGCTTTTAACGGCTGGCAGCTGGTAAAGGAATTAAAGGAGGCCACGGGTCTTCCCGCAGCGGCTTCCTTTAAGCATGTATCCCCCGCGGGGGCGGCGGTAGGGCTTCCCATGGACGATACACTGGCTAAGATTTACTGGGTGGATGATCTGGGTGAGCTTTCTCCCCTTGCCTGCGCTTATGCGAGAGCCAGAGGGGCGGACAGAATGTCTTCTTTCGGCGATTTTATAGCTCTGTCGGATGTCTGTGATAAGGATACCGCCAAGCTGATTAAGAGAGAGGTATCCGACGGCGTCATTGCCCCCGGTTATACCGATGAGGCGATGGCATTGTTAAAAGGGAAAAAGAACGGCAATTACAACGTGATCCAAATTGACCCTTCCTATGCGCCCGCCGAAATCGAGCGGAAGCAGGTCTACGGAATCACTTTTGAGCAAGGCAGAAACGAGCTGGACATTAACGGAGATCTCCTTTCCAATATAGTGACAGAAAATAAGGACATTCCGGAAGAAGCACTGATTGATATGAAGATAGCGTTGATAACTTTAAAATATACACAGTCAAATTCCGTTTGCTATGTAAAGGGCGGGCAGGCAATCGGCATCGGCGCCGGACAGCAGTCCCGTATTCACTGTACCAGACTGGCGGGCCAGAAGGCGGATAATTGGTTCCTGCGCCAGTCCCCTCAGGTTATGAATCTCCAATTTGTAGAGGGTCTGGGCAGAGCGGACAGGGACAACGCCATTGACGTTTATATAGGGGATGAGTATATGGATGTACTGGCGGAGGGCGTCTGGGAGAGAACCTTCAAAGAAAAGCCCCCCGTGTTCACGCGGGAGGAAAAGCGCGCATGGCTTGATAAAATGCAGAATGTGACTCTGGGGAGCGATGCCTTTTTCCCCTTCTCCGACAATATTGAGAGAGCCCATAAGAGCGGTGTAAAATATATTGCACAGCCAGGGGGATCCGTGCGGGATGATGCGGTGATAGAGTGCTGCGACAAGTACCGTATGGTGATGGCATTTACAGGAATCAGGCTGTTCCATCATTGACGGTTTCCGGATTACAGTGTTTTTAAAAACGGTAAAGGGACGGTTTGCCGGACATTTCTTATCGGGAGGTTCTCCGTGGAATTTTGTGTTGCAGTAAGACTGCCGTATTGAGACTGGTATATGAGGAAGGTTTGCAGATGAAGCTTACGGATCTGGAACAATTTAATCGGATAATGATTCAATGCCACGACAATCCGGATGCAGATACCATTGCATCCGGATATGGCCTGTACTGTTATTTTCGAAGCAAGGGAAGAGCGGTAAGGCTGGTATACAGCGGCAGGAATCAGATTCAAAAATCAAATTTAAAGCTCATGGTGGAAAAGCTGGAGCTTCCGGTGGAATATATCTCCACAAGGCAGGCCGCCGCATTAGAGCCGCAGGAACTGCTGATTACGGTGGACTGCCAGTATGGCGCCGGGAATGTGACAAAGCTGGCGGCAGAACGGATCGCTACAATCGATCATCATCAAGTGGAAACTGAGATCACGGAATGGTCGGAGATTCGACCGGAGCTGGGCAGCTGTTCAACTTTGGTATGGAAGCTGCTGGCAGAAGAGGGCTTTGAAATCGACGGCCAAAGCGGGCTTGGCACGGCACTGTATTACGGACTGTATTCTGATACCAATCAGTTCTCGGAGCTGCATAATCCGTTGGATATGGATATGATTGATGCGCTTCCGGTGGATAACGGTCTGATTACATTGTTTCGAAATTCCAATATTTCGCTGAAAGAATTGGAGATTGCGGGCATTGCGCTGATTCGCTACAGCTATAATGACGACTATGAGTTTGCGGTTATAAAATCACAGCCCTGTGATCCTAACATTCTGGGATTGATCAGCGACTTCCTGCTGCAGGTAGATGCAGTGAAGACTTGTGTGGTATTTAACGAGGCGGATGACGGATATAAGTTCTCGGTGCGAAGCTGCATCAGAGAGGTAAACGCCAGTGAACTGGCCGCATATCTGGCGGAGGACATGGGTTCCGGAGGCGGGCATTACGAGAAGGCGGGAGGCTTTATCAGCCTGCGCCGTTATGAGGAAAAGTTTCCCACAATGCATACGGAGGGCTATTTTAACAATCGTATGACGGAATACTTTGACAGCTTCCAAGTGATTTATGCCGAGAATTATGACGTTGACATAAGCTCCATGAAGCCCTATTTGAAACGCAAAATCCCCGTGGGATATGTGAAGGCAGAGGAGATCCTGCCGGTGGGAACTCCTATTACCGTCCGCACCTTGGAGGGGGATATTGATTTGACGGTAGAGGAGAATCTGTACATTATGATTGGTATCAAAGGAGAAATATACCCTAACCGCCGTGAGAAATTTATGGAATCGTATCGGACGATTGAACAGTCGTATAACGAATTGGAAACACTGGGCGTCACAGAATATGTGCCCACAATCAAAAACAGGGAAAACGGAAAAAACCTGCTCTTGACCGATTATGCAAAAGTCTGTATTCCTACCGGAGAAGTACATATTTATGCAAAACCTTTGGAGAAGGGCGTGAAGATTTTCACCGCTTGGGATAAGAGTAAATATATGCTGGGCAGGCCGGGGGATTATCTGGCGGTCCGGTGTGATGATCCCCATGACATATATGTGGTGGAACGGGATCTTTTCTTAAAAAGCTATGATGAAATGCAGCTATAATACTATTGCTTTTATCTATTGACCGTATATCCAACGGAATAGATGTTTGACAGAAGTTAACGCTTGTGCCATTAATCCATGGTGAGCAACCTCCCGCGGTTTAATGGCACAAGCTTTTCCGCGTTTGGTGTGCATTCTTGTAACGGTTCAGTGACCTTCTGAACTGTTATGCCTTGTTGGTTACTCTTCACTTCGCTCACAGCAGCCTGTGCACGGAAATCGCAAAACAGCGATTTCGCGCATGTCTGTCTCGGGTTTATTACGCAGAAACAGCGTGGTAACACCTCGCGGCGCCAGAGGGTGAACAGTAACCCTTGTTGCGTTACTGTTCACTCCGTGACCAGTAACACATGCACAGAAACCGCAAAACAGCGGTTTCGCGCAGGTTGCCCTCGGGTTTGTCACGCAAAAAACGCGAAAACGCCTCGCGGTGGCGTGGGTGTGAACAGTACCCTTGTTGCCGCCGGACAAAGGTTTTTCGGAAGAATTGCTTGCTAAGGCGGGGGAAGTTGTGTTATCATGATAATGACGTCTTGGAGACGGAAGGCTGATGCCGACAGAAATAAAAGAGTTTCAAGAAAAAGGAATGGAATAAGATAAATGAGCGAAACGGAATCCAAAAATTTTATTGAGATGATTATTGATAAAGACTTGGCGGAGGGCGTATATGACACGGTGCATACCCGCTTCCCTCCCGAACCCAACGGATATCTCCATATCGGGCATGCTAAGGCCATCCTTACCAATTACACTCTCGCCCAAAAATACGGCGGCAAATTCAATATGCGCTTTGACGATACCAATCCCACCAAGGAGGATATTGAATTTGTAGAATCCATAAAGAGGGATACCCAATGGCTGGGAGCGGACTGGGAGGAGAGGCTGTTTTTTGCTTCCGATTATTTCGGGCAGATGTATGAAGCTGCCGTAAAGCTGATCAAAAAGGGCAAGGCATATGTGTCCGATCTGACGGCAGAGCAAATCCGGGAATATAGGGGAACCTTTACGGAACCGGGGAGAGAGGATCCTTTCAGCAGCCGTTCCGTGGAAGAGAATCTGCAAATGTTCCGGGAGATGAAAGAGGGGAAGTATGCCGACGGTGAGAAGGTGCTCCGTGCCCGCATCGATATGGCATCACCCAATATCAATATGAGGGATCCGGTACTCTACCGTGTGGCTCATATGACCCATCATAATACGGGAGATGCATGGTGTATTTATCCCATGTACGATTTTGCCCATCCCATTGAGGATGCCATTGAAGGAATCACCCATTCTATCTGTACGCTGGAATTCGAGGATCACAGACCGCTCTACGACTGGGTGGTGCGGGAGCTGGAATATCCTCATCCGCCGAAGCAGATCGAGCAGGCAAAATTGTATTTAAAAAATGTGGTGACGGGGAAACGTTACATTAAGAAGCTGGTACTTGACGGTAAGGTGGACGGCTGGGACGATCCCAGACTGGTATCCATTGCCGCTCTGAGAAGGCGCGGTTTTACTCCGGAATCCATCAAAAGATTCGTGGAGATGTGCGGTGTGTCAAAAGCCCATTCCGTGGTGGACTACGCGGCATTGGAGTATTGCATCCGGGAGGATTTGAAGCCCAAGGCGCCCCGTTATATGGCGGTGCTGGATCCCGTGAAGCTGATAATTGACAACTATCCGGAGGGTCAGACAGAGACGGTGACTGCCGTGAACAATCCGGAAAACGAAGAGCTCGGCTCCAGACAGCTGCCTTTTGGCAGGGAGCTGTATATTGAGCGGGAAGACTTCATGGAGGAGCCTCCCAAGAAATATTTCCGTTTGTTCCCCGGCAATGAGGTTCGGCTTATGAATGCCTATTTTGTCACTTGTACCGGCTGTGTTAAGGATGAACAGGGCAGAGTCATTGAGGTACACTGCACCTATGATCCCGCTTCCAAAGGTGGGAACAGTCCTGACGGAAGGAAGGTCAAGGGAACCATTCATTGGGTGGCGGTGGAAGGAGCCGTCAAAGCGGAAGTTCGTCTGTATGAGAATCTGATTGACGAAGCTATGGCGGACGAGAAAGGCGCTATCTACAGCGAAGATGGAGAACTGTATCTGAACCCTGATTCGCTGACGGTGCAGAAGGAATGCCGGTTGGAGCCTGCTTTTGCGGAAGCCAAGGCATATGACCGTTTCCAGTTTGTAAGACAGGGCTTCTTTTGTGTGGATGCCAATGATGCCAAGCCGGGAGCATTAGTGTTCAACAGGATTGTCTCGCTGAAAAGCTCTTTTGTATTGCCGAAAAACGATTAAGATTGTGAATGTGATTTAAGGAGGAAGAAATTATGAGTTTATTGTCCGGACTGAGCGGATTAGGCCTGAATAATCTGGAAAACATGGATGTTTTTGAAGATCCTGAAAAGGCGGAGGCTAAGAAGAAGGTGCAGGAGCCCGTTAAAATCGAAGAGAAAGATTTCATCTACGATAAGACCTTCAAGTGTCCTCTGTGCGATACGGATGTACCTACAAAGATTATGAAGTCCGGAAAGGCGAAGCTGATCGGCGCAGATCAGGATTTGAGACCTCGTTATGAGGGAATTGATTCGGTAAAGTATGATGTTATACTCTGTCCTGCCTGCGGATATACGGCGCTTACCAGATTCTTCCCTAATCTCACAAGCCCACAGGGGAAACTGATAAAAGAAAAAATCAGCGCCAACGTTAAGATCCCTACCTTTAACAATGAGACTTACTCCTATGAGGAAGCTGTGGACAGATACCAGCTTGCGCTGGTCAATGCTGTGGTGAAACGTGCCAGAGCCAGTGAAAAAGCGTATATCTGCCTGAAAAGCGCATGGCTTATGAGAGGTTTTGGGGAGTCTGTAAAGGGTACGGAGAAGGGGACGCCGGAATTTTTGGCAGAGCTTGCCGCGAAAGAAGAGGAATATCTGCAAAATGCCTACAACGGTTTTGTGGAGGCACGGCAGAGCGAAGGCTTCCCTATGTGCGGTATGGATGAAGTTACCATCGACTATCTGCTGGGTGTGCTTGCCGTCCACTTAAAGAAGTATGATGTGGCAAGCCGTATGGTTGCATCCATTCTCGGTTCGTCCACGGCAAATAACCGTATGAAGGACAAAGCCAGAGATTTAAAAGACCAGATTATGCAGGAGTTGAAGAACAATAAGCAATAGTTATGTACGATATGACGTTTGAACTGCATGCGGGCGGCGGTAAGTGTCTGTATGAGCAGATATATGAACATATTAAGACGGAAATAAAAGATGGGAAGCTTCTCGCGGGAGAGAGGCTTCCCTCTACGCGTTCTTTGGCAGATTATCTGCAGGTAGCCCGGAGTACGGTGGAGTATGCCTACGAGCAGCTTCTCAGCGAAGGCTATATTGAATCGCAGCCCTATAGGGGCTATTTTGTCTGTGCCATGGAAGAGCTGTTTAATATAGAGGAAATGTCTTGCGGGGAAGAGGCCAAAAGGAGTTCGGCGGAGGGACGGGAAGGCGGAAGCACAAGCAGGGAACGGGAAAGCTGGGAGTACAATTTTTCCCCCCACGATATTGATATGTCGGGCTTTCCCTTCGGTGTCTGGAAAAAGATAACCAAAAATATATTGACATACGGAAACAGCGAATTGTTTGCACGCGGGGAAGCTCAGGGAGACTATGACCTGAGGGAGACCATCAGCAGATACCTTCATTCTTCCCGCGGGGTAAACTGCGATCCGGAACAGATTATAGTGGGCGCGGGAAATGATTATCTGTTGATGCTGCTGGAGAAGATATTAGGTCGGCATAGGAGGATTGCCATGGAAAATCCTACCTACATGCGGACATATCGAATATTTCAGTCGTTTGCCTATGATGTCGTGACGGTGGAAATGGATGAAAACGGCATGCGTACAGACTGTCTCATCAAGGAAAATGTCAATGCTGCCTATGTGATGCCCTCGCATCAGTATCCCATGGGAATTGTCATGCCTATCGGGCGCCGGATAGAGCTTTTGAAATGGGCGGCGGGAGGAGAGAACCGGTTTCTGATCGAAGACGATTATGACAGTGAGTTCCGCTATTACGGAAAACCTATCCCCGCTCTTCAAGCATCGGACCAGCAAGGAAAGGTCATTTATATCGGAACCTTTTCCAAGGCCATTGCACCGGCTATCCGTATCAGCTTTATGGTGCTGCCCCGGACGCTTCTGGAGAGATACCTTGAAAATTGTTCCTTTTATTCTTGCACGGTTTCCAGAATTGACCAGAGAATTCTGAATGAATTTATCAGGGACGGATACTTTGAACGCCATCTGAACAAGATGCGGAAGATATACAGGGCGAAACAGGAAAGGCTGCTGCAATGTCTGGAGCCTTTTAAAGAACGTTTTATCGTTTCCGGTGAAACTACGGGACTGCATTTGATTTTGACTGCAAAGGGAAAGATTGCGGAAGAGGAACTGCTGGAACAAGCAAAAGAAGCAGGAGTGAAGGTATACGGATTGTCCGACAGCATGGTACAAATGTCCCCAAGGAACGCGGCGGTGCTTTTGGGATTTGGGGGATTATCTCCGGAGCAGATCACAGAGGGCGTGAAGAGACTGCAGACCGTGTGGCTGTAACAGCCCGGAATCCGTTCGCCTGTAATTTCTGCAAGGTGCAACGGAGCGGCCGGACTGTTACCGATATCTGCTTTTGGAAAGTCAATAATTATTGATTGTCTGCGGGGGTGTCTTTTTCGGCGGAATCATTCTCGTCAAAGAATTCCTCTACCGTTTCGGCAGCCTTTTCCTCAGCGATTTTTACCTGCTCGGTGAGCGGGGTAAATGTATCCTGTGCCTCGGACTCCTTCTTTTCTTCGGAAATGCTCTCTGCTTCGGAACTTATCTCTTCCTCGGAAACATTCTCTTCCTCAGGGCTCTCATTGCCTTCGGGCTTCGTTTCCGTATTCAGGGAGACATAATTTCTGGAGGATTCCGTATCTGAGTCAAGGTCTTCACTGAAATCATCATAGTCGTCATCTTCGGGTACATCAACCACAGAATCCTTTTTCTGCATATAGTAATAAGCAGCGGCAGCGGCAGTACCTATTGCTGCAGTAAAAAGCAAAATTTTTCCAAATTTCTTTGCCATAATCGGGCGACTCCTTTCGTTTGGTTATTTATACCAATATTTTAATACAATTTTGTGATTTTGAAAAGAGAATATGTTTAAAATTTTGATTAAATCATGGAACTGTTGTATAATGATTCTGCTGGCGCAGAATCCAAGCCAGCTTACGCTGTCTTGCCATCACTTCGTGATGCCATTATACCGAGCCATGGCTTGAAAATCAAATGTCCTTTCAGGCCGCTTGATTTTCTGCGCTCATGGTATAATGATTCTGTGACACAGAATCCAAGCCAGCTTACGCTGTCTTGCCATCACTTCGTGATGCATTATACCGAGCCATGGCTTGAAAATCAAATGTCCTTTCAGGCCGCTTGATTTTCTGCGCTCATGGTATAATGATTCTGTGACACAGAATCCAAGCCAGCTTACGCTGTCTTGCCATCACTTCGTGATGCATTATACCGAGCCATGGCTTGAAAATCAAATGTCCTTTCAGGCCGCTTGATTTTCTGCGCTCATGGTATAATGATTCTGTGACACAGAATCCAAGCCAGCTTACGCTGTCTTGCCATCACTTCGTGATGCATTATACCGGGCCATGGCTTGAAAAGTAAATGTCTGCTTCGCAGACGCTTCCTTTTCTGCGCTCATGGTATAATGAGAATATGTAATTTTTATGAGATTTATGCAAAAAATTATTGCCGGATACCTAAATCATCCGGTGGGGATATGCTGATGGCAAAGAAAACGGTTTCGAAACCAAGCTGGAACAGGAGGTTATGATATGAAAGAACAATTATACACAATTCCCTTGAACGATGCGGTGAATGCGGGGGATGAATGTCCCTTTTGCTTTATTGAGAGAAGCATAGAGCAGGATCTGCTGGATTTTGTATTGGGCAGCGGCTCTTCTTATATGGAAGCGGACATCAGGGAAATGACGGATAAGGCGGGATTCTGCCGTGCCCATTTCCAGAAAATGTTCGATTACGGAAATACTCTGGGCAATGCATGGATTTTAAAAACTCATTATATGAAGATGATCGGAGAGATGCAGAAAGCGTTTGCTTCTGTGAAGCCCGGAAAAAGCGTTTTTAAGAATAAATTCCGGAAGGCCGCGGAGAGCGGAAATGCCGTTGGCATGTGGGTGAGGGAGAAGGAGGCCTCCTGCTATATCTGCAATCAATATAAGGACACTTATGCCAGATATCTGGACACTTTTTTCTATCTTTGGAAGCAGGACGCTGATTTTCGGGAAAAAATAAAGAACAGCAAAGGCTTCTGCTTATCTCATACCGGCGATCTCTGTGAGGCGGCGGATTGTAAACTGGCCGACAAAGAGCGGGAGAGCTTTTATGAGATTCTGACACCTTTGATGGAAAGTAATATGAAACGTTTGGCGGAAGACGTGGCGTGGATGGTGGAAAAGTTTGACTACCGCAATAAGGATGCGGATTGGAAAAATTCAAAAGATGCCATCCAGCGCGGTATGCAGAAATTAAAAGGCGGTTATCCCGCGGATCCCGCCTACAAAATGAACAAATAGCATAGGATCCGACTTGTACTCCGGATTTCGGAGATTCAGACAGCGGAACCGCTGCCCGGTAACGGCGGCTAACGGTAGGCCAGCTTCCTTACCATTTCCAGATAAGCGCAAATGTCGGCAAAGTGCATTTCCGGTTGAAACGTTCCGTCCCGAAGGCGCTCTTTGAGCAGTCCGTTGATGGTGATAGCCAGCATATTCCGGAGCTTTTCGCCGTCCGTTTCCGGCGGAAGCAGTGAGAAATCCATCTGTTGGTCGATGGATTCATAGACGCTCATGATGGCATCCCGCTTTGTCTCGATGGCAAGCAGCGCTTCGCTCACATCTTCGTAGAGGGAGCGGACGATAAACTGCCGCATATACGGATAACCGCGCATGGCAACCATATGAGCCAGTTCGCGCTGTTTTATAATTTTAAACATATCTTTTTCATCGGGGTCTACATTGGATTTCAGCTCCATGCTTAGATAGCGGACACTGTAATCGTAGCTGAAGGTGTATGCCCCTATTTTGTTTTCAAAATAGTGAAACAGCAGTCCCTTGCTGACGGCAGCTTCCCTCACAATTTCATCGGTGCCGGCGTGCCGGTATCCGTTCATGCCGAAAACTTTCAAAGCTGCGTTTATCATTCTGTCCTGTTTTTCTTTTTTTAACTCAAAAAACCTGCTGTTCATGATCCTTAATCCTCCATGTCGGAAACTAATTCGTATGCTCTCGGCGTTATTGCAATGCAGCGGCGGTTTTGCCTGAGATTGGGAAGCTCCGCTGAAAGTCCTGTCAGGGCAGCAATAGGAAATAACGAGTTTGCAGAGCTGATATTACTAAAGTGCGGAGAGCTCCTTTTTATCTTAACATAACAAAATTGAATTGCAATAATTTTGTAAAAAAATGTTAGGTAAAATTAAGAAAGTTTTTGTTGTATTGGGACGGATAAAACGGTACTATAGATATATAGAAGCGATGAAAGATGTGATTATTCTTGATATTTAGCAGTATAGAATTCTTACTCTGTTTTCTGCCGCTTTTTCTGCTTCTGTATGCCGTCACTCCCAAGTATATGAAAAATGCGATTCTTCTTTCAGGCAGCTTAGTATTCTATGCTTTTGGGGAGCCGGAATATTTGTGGCTTTTGATGGTTTCCACATTGATAAATTATTTTCTGGGATTGCATTTGGCAAGAGGAGCGAAGCTAAAAAAGGGTAAGAAAAAGAAACAAAAGAAAAAAGGTTTAGAACGCAATAGAAAAATCCTGCTGGCATTGTCCGTAGCGGGGAATATCGGAGTACTTGCAGTATTTAAGAGTGGAATCGGCGCCGGCGGGCTGCCTATGGGTATCAGTTTTTATACCTTCCGTATTCTCTCTTATCTGTTTGATGTATATAGAGGCGAAGAGACGAAAGAGACCTCCTTTCTGCGGCTGGCGACTTATGTTACCATGTTTCCCCAGCTGCTTTCCGGTCCTATAGCAAGCTATGGGGAGGTTCGGGAGGCATTACACGAAAGAGAATTTTCTGCAAATAGCATACAGGCCGGATTAAAGGTTTTTACCATGGGTCTGGTTTTTAAGGTTTTATTGGCGGATCGGCTGGGACTGCTGTGGAGAGAGGTTCAGGTCACAGGATTTGAGAGTATTTCCACGCCCCTTGCATGGATAGCCGCCATAGCCTATTCTATGAAATTATATTTTGACTTTTACGGATATTCTCTTATGGCTGTCGGTCTGGGGCAGATGTTAGGTTTTTCTCTGCCGTCGAATTTCTTGAATCCCTATATGGCAAGCTCTGTCAGAATTTTTTACCGCAGGTGGCATATTACGCTGGGAAGGTGGTTCAGCCGCTATGTCTATATCCCTTTGGGGGGGAACAGAAAGGGCGAGTGGCGCACTTTGGGCAATCTGCTGTGCGTATGGCTGTTGACGGCTCTTTGGCATGGAAGTACTGTGAATTTCCTGATATGGGGAATCATGCTCTGGGCGTTGATTGTCATGGAGAGACAGCTGACCCGTCTGGGGATGGGAAAGTTTGTCTCACGGGGAGTTCTGAGGGCGCTGCCCCATCTCTACCTATGGCTGGTGATTCCCATAAGCTGGATGTGCTTTGCCATTACGGATTTGTCTCAGCTGGGTATATATCTGGGCAGGATGTCAGGCATGACGGAAGGCATTTATGTCAACGCTGACGATTGGAAAAATGCGGTGATGAATTACGGCGTATTGCTTTTGGCAGGAGGCTTTGCCTGTACGCCGGCATTGGAGAAGCTCTTTGACAAATGGAAAGACAGACTGCCGGGGATGCTCTTGCTGATTGCGTTATTCTGGTTATGCGTGTGGAGATTACAGGTAGAAGGACAGAATCCTTTTATGTACCTCAACTTTTAACGTATGGAATCGGAAAGAGACAGATCGGTTCACTGTCCGGCCGTATTATCAATGTGGTCTCAGGGCAGCGGAAGGATTGCATGTAAACGGCAGCGGTTTTTGTGGATAAGGATTGGGTGATAACCGTGAAATGGTGGAAAAAATGGAAGTTTATGATTTTTTGGGTCGCGGCCGGCATCATATATTTGTCGGAGGTTGACGGCTGGCAGGTGTATGCGAAACCTATAGAGCAGGTAAAAAGCTGGTATGAAAGTATCAAACAGGATTTTCGGCAGGCAGGTTATGTTCAGGCCAGCGGAAATCCGTTATGGAATACCGTATCGGGAACGGAGGGAGCCGTTTCCGGCGCGGACGGTATGTTTGTGTCCTCCGGTGACCGTCTGCAGCAGGTGGGAGCGGAGGCGCCGGATACGGGAGTGCAGGATCCCATGCCGGATGCCGCGGAATCCGGAACGCCGGAATCTTCGCAAACGGGGGAGATTAACGCTCCCGAGTCAGGGATACCGGATGCTGCGGGAGCCGGAGCTTCTCATAGTTCGGAACCGCCGGATAACCGGGGAACCGGAGGACATGACAGCCCGGAACCGGGAATGCCGGGGGGCTGGGAAGCAGGAGACGGTCCGGAGACGGATGGCGCGATGGGGTGGGAGGCACAAAATGTCTTGGACTATCAATCCGTGGAAGACGATTACTTTGGGGATGCCGTATTTATCGGAGATTCCCGCACAGTGGGTATGTTTGAGTATGGCGGGCTGGAGGAAACGGCGGCTTTCTATGCGGCCAAAGGGCTTACTATTTATAAATTGTTTGATTCCGAGATCGTTACGGTAGCAGGGCAGAAGAAAAAAATAACCGTTGAGCAGGCTCTCTCGGAGCACTCCTATGCCAAGATTTATCTTATGGTGGGTATTAACGAGATGGGCACGGGAACAGTGGAAACCTTTGCCGCGGCGTATAAGGAAGCGGTGGATCATCTGTTGGAGCTGCAGCCCGATGCCATTATCTATATTCAGGGCATTATAAAGGTGACTTCGGAGCGTTCTCAACAGGGCGATTATATCAATAACGAGGGAATAGAGGCGAGAAACGAAGCAATCTCACAGCTTGCGGATAATGAGCGGGTATTTTATTTGGATGTGAATCCGGCAATCTGCGACGAGACAGGCGGGATGAATCCGATTTATACCTTTGACGGAGTTCACTTGAAGGCGCAATATATTGATTTATGGAAGGGCTTTTTGAAGCAACATGCAATTTTGCGGTAGAAGTGTGAACGGAATGAAGATTTTCTAAGGCTGGAAAGAGGGTGTGTAAACACTCCCTCTTTGTACCCAGCCTAAGAAAATCTAAGTCATTCCGGGAAGAACGCAAGAACAGCGTTCTTCCGGCCTTGCACCAGTTCATAAATTGTTTGTGCCGACTGCGTCGGCATGTTTGAAAGTGTGAAGGAAATCACTAAGCTCGAAAGGACCTCGCTAAGTGATTTCACGCTCTGCGGAGCAAAGCTTCTTCCCAAACTGCTAAAGCAGTTAGAAGAATCGCTTGCGCGATTCTTACAGACTTGCACCAATTCGTTGATTGTTTGTGCCGGCTGTGTCGGCATATCTGGAAGTGTGTAAATATATATTGTAAGTAGCAGGCAAATATTTTGTAATCGAGAATATAAATCGGAATAGTGCGCAAAAGGAGGCTTCTTTTATGTGGGGTATATGTCTCGACGGCAAAGCTCTGGAAGACGGATTGTTTCAGGCAGTTGTTCAATACAAGATAGACAATAGTAAAGCCTTAGTTATATTGCCTAAAGAGAATTATGAGCTGGACATAAAAGAAATCCGGGAGTTGCCGGCACCTCCCCGGTTTGTTTATGGGGAACAGGTCTCGCCTCGCAACCATCCCGATATGACAGGTGTGATTATAGAGATTCGCTGGCATTTCAAGCGTAATTGCTGTTTTTACACCATTCGCGTCAATGGGAAAAAGAAAAGTAAACGATACTTTGATGATGACTTGATTTCTGTGATATAAATTCCGGTGTATAGAAGAGTCAGATGAGTGTAAATTCAGTAATCATATGTAAATATATGCATTATCTTTCAAATTTTAATCAGTAGAAACACTTTTACTGAAAAGGGAGTAAAATAAGGAACGAGTAGAAATATGAAAATAATCGACATGCACTGTGATACAATCTATAAATTGCTTACTTTGGAGGAACAGGGAAAGCCTGAGGGACTTCGGCAGAATCATCGTCACATTGATTTGACGCGTATGAAAAACAGCTCTTATCTGCTTCAGAATTTTGCAATGTTTGTGGAGCTGGGCTGCGACGGCGACCCTTGGGAGAGAGTCTGTCGGCTGTATCAATATTATCAAACGGAACTGGAACGTAACAGCGATATACTGGCTCCTGTGCTTCGCTACGAGGACATTGCGGCCAATGAGGCGGCCGGAAAGCTGTCTGCCATGCTGACTGTGGAAGAGGGAGCCGTCTGTCAGGGGGATATGGGAAAGCTGCGAAAGCTCTATGGCATGGGAGTCCGTATGATAACGCTTACATGGAATTTTCCTAACGAAATAGGATTCCCCAATTTTAATATGGAGCTTGGGGACAGAGCTTCAAAAGCTAAAGCCGCATGGGAAAAATGCGCACCGGAAACGGCGGAATATGAGCAAAAGAGGGAAGAAGCACAGGCAGCCTTCGAAGCCTTTAACCGTACTGCTGACGAAACCCGCGGATTGACGGATAGAGGAAAAGAACTGGTGGCAGAGATGGAGCGTCTGGGCATCATTCCGGATGTGTCCCATCTGTCGGATGCCGGTTTTTATGATGTGCTGGACGTAACGGATAAACCCTTTGTGGCAAGTCATTCCAATGCCAGAAGCGTATGTCCTTGTGTTAGAAATATGACGGATGACATGATCCGAAAACTGGCCGGACGGGGCGGTGTCATGGGACTGAATTTTTGTGCCGATTTTCTGGAGGAAAAACCTGTAGGCGCTGAGAAGCCGGGTGCCATTGAAGCGCTGGTGCGCCATGCAAAATATATTGCTAATACGGGCGGTATCGAGATATTAGGTCTGGGCAGTGATTTTGACGGTATCGGCACTCCCTTGGATATCCCCGGCGCCCAAGGCATGGAAGCTCTCTGGGAGGGAATGCGTAAGGCAGGCTTTACGGAAGGGGAGCTGGATCGGATTTTCTATCAAAATGTGCTGAGGGTATACAAGGATGTTTTAAAGTAGGGCAGTTACAGGGAATGGTGCGCTTTTGTGTGATCCAACCCAAGCGATTAAAATAATCGCTTGGACTGCCGTGTGCGAAACCGCTGTTTTGCGGTTTCTGTGCATGTGTTACTGGTCACGGAGTGAACAGTAACGTTAATCAAGGTTCCGTTAATCAAGGATCAAAATTTCTCTTTACAAATCGGGGAAGCTTTGCTATACTAAACCTACAATTTAATATTCAAGTGATTGATTTTAAAAGCAACGATAAGAAGAAGTAGCACAGTGTGAAACATACAGAAAGCTGCCGGCTGATGAGAGGCGCATGGGAAGCAGTGTGTGAATACATCTTTGAGCTTCACACCGAATACCGGTCGATAAGATTTATGTATTATCTTACAATATGGTTAGTAGGCTGTGACGGTTCCTGCACCCGTTAACATGCTAGAGTATAAACCCC
>Ga0137308_101743_pt1 | contig 18552 bp, 14 predicted proteins | sample Inofrocosms_June_FD_97181 | JGI IMG/M metagenome (GOLD analysis project Ga0137308, IMG submission 97181) | Mouse cecal microbial communities from Vienna, Austria - N-Acetylneuraminic and N-Acetylglucosamine D2O microcosms_June | ecosystem: Host-associated > Mammals > Digestive system > Large... | reverse complement strand
GGGCGGTATCACGCCGTCGTGAAGCGCCATTACGCTTGCAAGCGCTTCCACCGCGCCTGCCGCGCCGAGCATGTGTCCCGTCATCGATTTTGTCGAACTGACTTTCAATTTATACGCGCCGTCGCCGAATACGCGTTTGAGCGCGGCGGTTTCCGTCTTGTCGTTCAACGCCGTTCCCGTACCGTGCGCGTTCACATAGACTTTCGCAGGGTCGGTTATTCCCGCTTCTTTCACGGTAAGCTCTATGGCTTTCGCACTGCTTTTCGCTTCGGGATTGGGCGCCGTCATGTGGTAGGCGTCGTTGGTGTTGCCGTAGCCGACCACTTCCGCATATATTTTCGCTCCGCGCTTTACGGCACAGTCGTAATTTTCGAGCACCAGCACCGCGCTGCCCTCGCCCATTACGAATCCGCCGCGCTCCGCGTCGAACGGAAGCGACGCGCGGTCCTTGTCCTCCGAAAAAGAAAGCGCCATGCACGAAATAAATCCGCCTATCGCAAGCTCGTTTATCGCGGCTTCGCTGCCGCCGGCAATCACCGCGTCGGCATAGCCGTGTTTTATAGCCCGATATGCCTCGCCTATCGCGTTAGTGCTTGTCGCGCAAGCCGTTACCACGGGAAGAGAAGGTCCCTCCGCATGGTGACGCATGGCAATCATACCCGTCGCCATGTTCACAATCATCATCGGAACGAAAAACGGGGAAATCCGTTTCACGCCCTCGTTGAGCAGTTTGCCGTGTTCGCACATAAGCGTGCTTATGCCGCCGATACCGCTGCCGATATAAACACCGAAACGCTCGGGGTCCAAAGTCCCCTCTATTTTGCTGTCCTTAACAGCCATATCCGCCGCCGCAACCGCGTACTGCGTAAACAGGTCCATTTTACGTGCCTGCGGCTTCGCCAATCCGAATGCCGCGGGGTCGAAACCTTTGACCTCCGCCGCAAGCGTAGCCTTATAATCGGTCAAATCGAATCTGGTTATGCGGTCTATGCCGTTCACTCCGTCTTTCATCGCCTGCCATGTATCGCTTGCGGAAAGCCCTATCGGGGTTATTGCGCCCAGACCCGTTACAGCCACTCTGTTCATTCCGTCACACGCCTCCTTGTCGTGAATCGAAAACCGCATTGTTTTTCTGCGGCAAAGCGGTTTATATATACAAACCGCCGTCTATTTTTATAACCTCGCCCGTGATATACGCCGCCGCATCCGAAAGCAAGAACACCGCCAATGCCGCAACTTCCTCGGCATTTCCCATGCGCCCGAGCGGCACCGAGGACAAAATGCCCTGCTGCTGCGCCTCGGTCAGTTTGGCGGTCATATCCGTTCCGATAAACCCCGGCGCTATCGCGTTACACGTAACGGAACGCGACGCAAGCTCTTTGGCAACGGACTTTGTTATTCCGACTACGCCGGCTTTGGACGCCGAGTAATTTATCTGCCCCGCATTGCCGCTCAGTCCGACCACGCTGGACATATTGACTATGCGCCCCTTTCGTGCTTTAAGCATGAGCGGCGCAACGTGCTTTATCATATTGAACGTGCCTTTCAGATTTACTCCGAGCACTTTGTCGTAGTCGGCTTCCGTCATGCGCAAAAGCAGCGTATCCGCAGTTACGCCGGCATTGTTTACCAATCCGTCGATACTTCCGAAATCTTTTGCTATCGCGGCAACCGTTTCTTTTACCGCATCGAAGTCGGAAACGTCGAGCTTGTAGGTTTCCGCTCTCACTCCGAATTCGCGGACCGCAGCCGCCGTTTCGTTTGCCGCCGCATCGTTGCCCGCATAGACAACGGCTATGTTTGCGCCCTCGCTTGCGGCTTTAAGACAAATGGCTCTGCCTATGCCGCGGCTTCCGCCCGTAACCAAAATATTTTTTCCTTTCAGCATGGAAAAATACCGCCTTTACTTATTTTTCGCAATCAGTCCCGTAAGTACGTTTCCGGGTCCCACTTCGACAAACTCGTCTATCTTATCCGCTTTCATGTTTGCAACGGTATCCGTAAAGCGAACGGGACTCATTACCTGACGCCACAAAAGTTCTTTGCGCGCGTCTTCGTCGCCCTCATACGGTTTTCCCGTAAGGTTTGCGTAAACGGGGATTTTAGGCGCAGAAAATCTCGTTTTTTCCAGCAAAACTTTCAGCCCGTCCGCCGCCGAGGACATATAGGGACAATGGAACGCGCCCGATACGCGAAGCGGCAGCGCTCTGCCTCCCTTTTCTTTTACAAGACCGCACAGCTTGTCCGCGCCGCTCAGTCCCACCGCGACGACCGTCTGCGACGGCGCATTGAAATTTACCGCCCAGCAGTCCTCCACCTGCGCCGCGATGTTTTCCACCGTCTGTACGTCAAGTCCTATGACCGCTATCATCTTTCCGCCGTTACGCGTGCTTGCCTCGTCCATAAGCCGTGCGCGAAGTCCGATGATTTCCAGTCCGTCCTCTTCCGAAAGCGCGCCGGCATAAACCAGCGCGGGGATTTCACCCACCGAAAAGCCGCATACCGCGTCGGGTCTGCCGCCCTCTTCTTCCGCTTTATAGGCATACGCAAGGTCAGCCAAAAACATGGCGGGCTGCGTGTTGACGGTTCGGTTAAGCAGTTCCGGGTCGCCTGCCGTCATAAGTTCCACCAATCCCGGGAACTTTTTTTCCGCAAGCGAGAAAAGACTCCGCACCTTTTCGATATGAACGGTGTCCGAAGCCATTCCCACTTTCTGTGCGCCCTGTCCGGCGAACAAAAAAGCTTTCATTATTTTTTGAGTTCCTCGATTTTGGCAACCAATTCGCCGATATTGTTCACCGCAACGTCCGCGCCGATTTCGATACCGAATTCGCTTTCGACCTGCATTACGAGTTCGACCTTATCCAACGAATCGAATCCGAGGTCTTCGAACGTGGTTTCCTCTTTGAGGTCTACCTCTTCGCCCTTATAATCGTTTACGATTGCTTTAAGCTGTTCCAACGTGTTCATAGTATATTCTCCTTAAAAAATAGTTTTATTTACGCCTTCCACCGAATTACGCACGCGCCGCTTGTCATACCCGCACCGAATGCCACCAACAGAAGTTTATCGCCGTTTTTGAAAGTTCCCTTGCGGTTAAATTCGTCAAGCAAAACCGAAATCGACGTTGCAGACATATTTCCGCATTCCGCTATGTTGGTCAGAACCTTGTCATGTCCCAATCCGAGTCTTTTCGCCGCACCCTCTATAATTCGGATGTTCGCTTGATGGGGAAGAAAATAATCTATCTCTGTTTTATCCAGTCCCGCCTTTTCCAGCACGCAGTCTATTTCCGCCATCATCGTGGACACCGCAAACTTGTACACTTCCTGCCCCTGCATGTGCAAAACGGGCTTTTGCTCGGGGAGCGTATTGTAAATGGATGTACCGACGAAATTTTCGCCGTGTATCATGGTTGTCGACGGAGCGCACGAAATATGTATGGCTTTCAGTCCGTCGCCTTCGCCGAGCACAGCCGCTCCGGCCCCGTCGCCGAACAGCACGCAGCTGGCTCTGTCCTGCCAATCTATCAGCTTGGACATCTGCTCGACCGTAACTACGAGAATTTTTTTATACTTGCCGCTGCGAATATATGAGTCGGCAATATCGAACGCATACATCATTCCCGAACAAGCCGCATTGATATCGTAAGCCGGAGCGTGGATATTCAGCTTTTCCGCAACGGCACACGCCGCCGACGGAGTAAATGTATCTCCGCGCATTGTTGCGCATATTACACATTCGATTTCTTCGGGTTTGACTTTCGCCCCGTCCAACGCGGCTTTTGCCGCTTCGCTCGCCAGAAATTCTACGGTTTCGTAAGTCGAAACATGGCGCGCGCGTATCCCCGTGCGCGTACTTATCCACTCGTCCGACGTTTCCATTATCTCGGACAAATCGTCGTTCGTCACTCTCTTATCCGCAAGTCGGCTGCCGGTGCCCAAAATTACAAAAGACATAGCGTTAGTCACCTCACCCATTGATTATAAAATACCTTTCGCACCCTTGTCAATCATAAAAAGCGGCTTTTTGAATGAAATTTGATATTTTGTGCCGTTTTCGTCGTTTTTTAATCGATTTTATATGGTTTTCGCAGAATTTTCCCACAATACAACGTCGGTCCGATAATTGTCATAAAATGTAAATGTGTATATATAGATACTTTTTATACGAAATTAGCCTATACGACTCCCTTTGTTTTGTTGACAAAAAAACAGGTATAAACTATAATATTCACATGACGCGCGAAATAACCGTTTTTCGGCGTCATTACTTTTCGGAGGAAGCAAGAAAATGGAAGAAATCGTCGCGACCGATACCGACGGACAGGAAAAAGAACCCGAAAATCCCGCCGCCCAAGCCGCTGAGGAAACGCCCCGAAGCAAAGAGGTAAAGGAGCGGAAAAATCGAAGGAAAGCCGGGGAAAAAGCCAAGCAATATGCTTTTCTTGCTTTTGCCATTTTGCTTTCCGGCATACTGAGGGCATTCGGAGTCCACTTTTTCATTCTGCCTCACGATTTTGCGGTCGGCGGAGTCACGGGTATAGCGACCATGTTGGAAAACTCGACGGGTCTGAGTTCGGGTATCTATATGTTTGCAATCAACATGCCCCTGCTCATCGCGGCTTTCTTTTTGATTTCCAAAAGATTCGCCGTAACGTCCGCGCTCGGAATCGTACTTCAAAGCGGACTGCTTATTTTACTCAAAGCAATAGATTTTCCCCAATATGACGAAGAAACGGCAAACGCCGTTCTTGCGGCGGTTGCAGGCGGCGTGCTCGGCGGCGCAGGCGGCGGACTCATGCTGAAAATCGGCGGCAGCTGCGGCGGAACCGACGTAATCGCAACATTCATTTACAAGCGGTTCAGTGCGACAAACGTAAGCTGGTTTATATTCATTCTCGATTCCACGGTCGTTTTGGTGTCGTTCTTCTTCTACGGCAATACGCTTACGCCCGTGCTGTTGGCGCTTGTCGAAATGTTTGCGTCCGCAAGAGCAAGCGAAACCATACTGTACGGATTGAACGCCGCATTGAAATTCGAAATAATAACTTCGTCGCCGACAGAGCTTTCGGATGAACTCATGAAAAAACTTCACCGCGGAGTGACGGCAATCGAGGCAAGAGGAATGTATACGGGCACAGGCAAGACAATGCTTGTCTGCGTAGTCCGCCGCAGTCAAGTGTCATCTTTCCAGAAAATACTCAAAAAATATCCCGATACTTTCGCTTACATATCCCCGACAAGCGAAGTTATCGGCAACGGATTTAAATCGAAAATATCCCCCGACAATTAGAAGTTATCCACAGTATAGTCGGGTTATCCACAGAGTTATCCACAATTTCGCCGTTTTATCCACAATTTCGCGGCATTAGCCCACACATAATTCAAATATATTTATAAATTAAAATCAGAGCGGTCGCCAGATGCCGGCAACCGCTCTTTTTGTTTCTTCTGCTGTTCCAATTTATAATCCAAGCCGTAAGATTTAAGCCAACCGTTTGCCAAATCCGCAGCATTCGGCTCTACCGCTTTATTATCTTTTTTCATTTCGACCCCTTCCGTATAACTCCGTACCGCAAAAGGGCTCTTTCGTTTTACCAATCCTGCTTTCTCAAAGACGAACTCTTCACGTCGTCGTGAAACTCGAAATATTTGCGCTTGAACGCTTCCGAGTCTGTTTCGTAAAGGCGGGCAATGTCTTCCAGTTCTTCGGGCGAAAAGTCCGACATGCTTATTTCTCCGTCGTAACTTTCGAATATTCTCATAAAATCTCTTTCCGTCATTTATTTTCTCCGCCTCGCACCGTTTTAAGACAGCGCTCTATTTCGCTTTTGCCGACGCCGAGCAGCGAAGCCAGCCTGCGTATGCTGACTCCCGCATCATGCAGATAGCGCACGAGCTCCGCATGTTTTTCCTCGCTCATGTTTTCCACCTCTTCCGCACTCATTCCCGCAAGTCTGTTTCTCAGCATTTGAGCAACCTGTTCGTCAGTGGGTTTTGTCGGCGGACTCATCGGCGTCGCTTCCGCATCCATTTCCAACCGAAACCGCTGCGGCGAATCGCCGCAAATCATCATTACCGTACCGCCGCGAACACTGCTTTCGCTGCGGTCGTATGCATTATAACTCGACCATTCGTATTTCAAACCGCCGCTTGCGCCGTCCGAAAGCGGCAGACGGTGAATATACCTCACGGCATTGAGCGTTTCCTCTTCGGATTCCAACGGCTGCGACTTGAATCTGTCGTAAAACAGTTTCCCGTCGCGTCCGTACTTGCCGTTGTAATGCGCCGTATACTTCGGAAGTATTTTGCGCATGAACTCGGATATACCGTTTAGCCCCTCTTTCAAAACAAAATGTACGTGTTCGGGAAACAGCGCATAAGCGCATATTTCGGAAAAATCTTCCTCCGCCGCCTGCCGCGCAAGCGAAAGAAAATAGCGGTAATCGTCCGCCTCTATAAAGATGAGTTTGTTGTTGCCGACTGCTTCCGCATAATATATGCCGGACATAGCCCGCTCTCTCGCTTTCCGCGCCATTTCTTCACCTCGGTAAAACCTTTGCATTTATTGTAACACAGCGCACGTTTTCTGTCAAGCGTCCCCACTGTCCGAAAGCAGTCCGTTATTCGCACGCGGCGCTTGTTCTCTTTTTGCAAACCGCATTAAAATGCTTGCGTCCCGAAAAGAAGCATGCTATAATAAAAGCGTTAAATGAATATAGTTGCTTTTGCCGCCGGGTAAAAGCAGGCGCCGAACGGTTCTGTCGATAGGCTTCGCAGACAGAACGCAGTCGGCGCATTTTTTTAAGGAGTCTTTGTGACAAAAAAATCTCTTCTGTCATTTATGAAATACGTATCGCTGAGTATACTCGGCATGATTGCCGTGTCCGGATATATCCTGGCAGATACGTTTTTCGTGTCCGCGGGACTGGGGACAGAGGGACTTACCGCGCTGAGCCTTGCCTTGCCCGCATATAATCTGGTTTACGGCGTATCTCTTATGCTCGGCGTAGGCGCTGCAACGAGATTCGCATACCACAAAAGCCAGGGCGAAACCGCAGAAGCAAACTCCGTATTTACCCACGCCCTGGCAATAGGCGGAATCTTTGCCGCCGCGCTTGTAATCGTTGCGCTTACGCTGTCCGCTCCTTTGGCAAGACTGCTGGGCGCGGACGAACACGTATTCGATATGACGAATACCTATCTGAAAGTGCTTATTCTGTTTTCCCCCGCCTTCGTTCTGAAAGAACTTCTGCTGTGCTTCGTCCGAAACGACGGCGCGCCGAAACTGAGCATGGCGGCAATGGTTATCAGTTCTTTTTCGAATATTCTGCTGGACTACCTTTTCATTTTCCCCTGCAATATGGGCATTTTCGGCGCGGTGCTTGCTACGGGACTGTCGCCCATAATAGGAATCGCAGTATTGTCCTTCCATTTCATAAGACGCAAAAACACCTTCCGACTTATTAAAACCGCTCCGAAATTTTCCGTCTGCGGCAAAATAATGTCCATAGGCGTGCCTTCTTTGATAACACAGTTTTCCGCAGGCATTTCCATGATTGTATTCAACCTGCTCATTTTGAACTTGGCGGGGAACGTCGGTACCGCCGCCTATTCCGTCGTTGCCAATATTTCGTTCGTCGTGGTTTCCGTATTCACGGGAATAGAACAGGGCATGCAGCCTCTTTTAAGTTCGGCATACGGAAGCGGAGACGAAGCCATGCTGCGCGAATATCTGCGCTACGGCGTTGTCACGGTGTTTTTGGTCACAGCCCTGCTTACCGTCGCGCTTTACATTCCGACGGAACAAATAGTCTCCGTTTTCAATCGCGAGCGCAACGTCGAACTCGCCGCTTATGCCGTTCGGGGCATGCGCCTGTATTTCAGCGCTACCGTCTGCGTGGGACTTTCTTCGGCGGTTTCCGTATTCTTCTCGTCCACACAAAAGCCTTTCCCCGCCCAAATAATTTCCCTGCTGCGCGGACTGGCGGTTCTTCTTCCCGTAGTTCTGATTTTCTCTCGGCTCTTCGGAATGACGGGTATTTGGCTTTCCTACCCCGTTACGGAAACGCTTGTCTGCATAGTCGCAATAGTATTTCTGTTCGTTTTCTACCATCCGAGCAAATCGGTCAAAGAATAATCCGCAACATAAGACAAAAATAGCCGCAACTTTTTTGCGGCTATTTTTAAACCAAACCGATTATGCCAATACCGCGGAAACCACGGTGAAAACGAAAAAGCAGAAAGCAAGACCGAGTATGCTCAAAATACAAAGGACCAAAGCGGCTATATTCATGACCTTGTTTTTTCCTTGCGTTCCGCCGACGATATTGTATAATGCGAGTACAAACGCGCAGATAAGCACCGCAACCGCCAAAAAACCGAATGCAAAGGAAAATGCATGCAATTCGAAAGCAAAGCACCCGAGTACGCAGAAAACCGCAACCGAAAACGCAGCAATTGCCGATAAAGCAATTGCAAGAATCGATTTCACCCTTTCCTTATCTTCCATAACCGTCACCCTTTTTTCGTCATATCGCTTTTCCGAAAATCAAGCTTTTCCGTCCGCAATATCCTGTACCGCGGCTTTTTGTTTGCTTTTGACCTACATCATTCTTACGGGCAGTATGAGATATATGAAATCTTCCGGCGAATCCGTTGGAACAACGATACACGGAGCGGACGGACTGGTGAACTTTATTACGATATATTCCGACTCGACAAATTTCAAAAGCTCCGCATAATAACGCGCATTGAAAGCAATGGACATATCCATGCCCGTAATTTTAACGGGGATTTTCTCGGTTATAGTACCTGCCTCGCTGTTGGACGAGAGCTGTAATACATCCTCTTTTACGTCGAACCGCACAAGATTGTTCTTTTCGCTGCGGGACAGGAGCATGGCTCTTTCCAGTCCCGATTCGAACTGTTCCTTCGGAACGGTAACCGTCGTTTCGAACGCCGCGGGGATTATCTGCTTATAATTTATGAAATCGCCGTCCAAAAGGCGCGAAGTTATCTTTGTATGCACGAGGTCCACAAGCATATAATTGCGCTGAATGGAAATTTTGACGGGGTCGGTCGTGTCCTCGACAAGACGCGCTATTTCCGTTATGCATCTTGCCGGTACAATCGCGCTCATCATCGCCGTCGTCTTTTCCACGGGCTTGACGCATTTCGCAAGACGGTAGCCGTCAAGCGCGACGCCCGTCACCGATACATTGTCGATTTCGAGCAATACGCCTTTCAAAATGGGGCGGCTCTCGTCCGTGCTCACGGAAAACGCAACTTTGTTTACAAGGTCCTTGAACTCGTTCTTTATCATGTAAAAAGTCTGCGCCTCGCTCAATTCCTTGATTTGAGGATATTCGTCGGCATTCAGACATTGAAGCACGCCTTCGGACTGCATATATCTTATTTTCAGCTGATTGCCGTCGGCAACGGAAAGTTCGATTTGTTCCCTGTTGAGTTTGCGCACAAACTCGGAAAACAGTCTTCCGGGCACTACGGTTTCGCCCTCTATCTTGACGTCTGCGACTATGCTTTTTTCGATAGCCAATTCAAGGTCGGTAGCGGTGAGAGTAAGCGTTCCCTGCTCCGCTTTGAGTTTTATTCCTTCGAGTATCGGGTTCGCGTTGCGCGCCGAAACCGCTTTGATTACTTTTCCTACCGCATCGGATAAATCGCCGCCGCTGCAAATTACCTTCATAAATCGCTCCTTTTCGTCTTTTGTCCGACGCCGATGTTTTCGCCGCCGAAAGCCTTTCTTATTTCCCTATATTATATCTCAACCGACGGATTTTGTCAACTGCTGCAAATCCGTTTTACCGTCTTTTTGAAGCATGACAAAAGCCGTTTCGCCGAAGCAAAACGGCTTTGTTTTCACCGTGTTTCTATTCGTTTACCGTTTCGAGGAAAATGTGCCCGAGATTTGTGCAGCCCCACCCGTGCGCAACTATCTTTATTTCGTTTGCGCCTGCGCCGAGCCGAATTTCGCCCAAATCGATATCGACAAGAGTAGTCCAGTTATTATTTCCGTCCGCGCTTTTGGGGATAAACAGGTCCGCGGAAACTTCGACTCGTTTACCGTTGACGTAAACATCGTAAGAATCGTTGAATTTCACATCCCAGCCAATCAATGACGACGTCATGATTAAACGCACTTTGCCGCCTGCTCTCACATTCACCGTAAAGGTCATATTCGCGCCGTCGTTTCCGTTCATGCCCTCGACTATGGGAACAGATTCGCCCTTGTAATCGCCCGTGCCGAGATGTATTCCCCCCGTCCCCGCGCCGAGAACCGCATCGCCTGCGGAAAACCTGTGTTTGCCGCCGTCGGCGCACTTATCCAGACAATCGGGCTCGGTGCATGCGTCGTCGGTGCATTTACCGCATACCGTACACGGAGCGCAGTCATGCGTCGCCGAACCGAAAATTTCTTCCTCGGTGGTTTTGTGCAGCCCTTCCTCGTCCGAAAACAGTTCGTGACAGTTTCCGCACTGCCAATAAGCAGGATGTCCGGGCAGCGCGCACACGCCGTGCTGCGCTTCGGTTTTCACAAGTTTTCTTTCATGCTCGGTAACGGGAACGGGCTGCTGCTGCGCCAATATTTTTCCGCAGTCCGCACATGCCGTTCCGTCGGAAAGTCCTTCTGCCGTACACGTCGGCGTCCGACCTTCCACTGTGCTTGCGATATGAATTTCCCTATCCGACAGCAGAGAAATATAGGACAGATTGTTCGCCACGTCCCCGTCGTAAAGCACCGTTACCGTCACCGTATTTTTCCCTTTTTTCAGTTTGACGCACCCGAGATTCAGTCCGACGGGAGTAAACCATTCATCCGAGCCGTTGCTCTTCAAAACAGCCGTGCTTTTGATTTTTTCGCCGTTCACCGCTATATCGTATACGCTCGTGGGTCTTACATCGAATCCCCGCCTCGTACTGCCTATTACAAGGGACGCCGGCCCGGCCGCATCCGCCCAAAACTCAAACGCCGCCGTCGCTCCGACATTGCCGTTAAACTGTTCGATAAGCCAAACGCCGTCTTTTTGGTTTATTTGGGAATTGCCCTTTACTCCCGCCGTAAGCACCGCGTGCGAAGCGTCGCTCGTATATGCGGTGTGCGATTGCGAAACGCCGCATTTATCCGCATGGTCGGCGCAATCGAGGCTCATGCACTTTCCGCAAGTCGGACAATAGTGCACGAAATCTTCGTCGCTCATTATTGGCGCATCACTGTAAAGTTTGATGTTGTCGAAATTGTAACTGCTTATCCATGTCGCCGTAAGAGTCGTGAATTTGACGGTATTCATGCCTTTTGCCAGCCTTATACAACCCAAACGCACTTCGATGAAATCGGTCCAGGTATCGCCGCCCGTCCCCGTCGAATCGACCGTGGCTTTCGACGAATACAGTTCGCCGTTCACTTCCACACCCACAAGATTGGTAAATACCGTTTCTTCGGGTCTTTTGCAAACCGTAACCGCAAGCGTCGCAACGGTATTCTCGTCCGCGCGCACAAAGAACGTAATGCTGTTGCCGGGCGCGTCGTTCATTCCGCCGACGTAAGTTATGCCGTTTTCCGTATAAGTTTTTATGTTTACGCCGTCTGTCTGCACCGATAAAGCTTCGGCTTCCAAAGTATATACGGGTTTGCCCGTTCCGCATTTGTCCGCATGTTCTTCGCAGTGATAATCTATGCACTTATCGCAAACCGCGCAAGTTTTATGCGGAATATGCCCTTCGCATTTGTCGGCGCATTGAGGTTTCGTGCATTCGTAGTCCAAACATTTTCCGCATTCCGCGCACACGTCGGAACATACGTGCGCCACGGGTTTGTGCGGTTCGTCGGTTTTTTTCGTTCCGTATATCGGCACCAGCACGCTTATAAGTATCACCGCAACGACAAGCACCGCAATAACGGGAATAATCCAATATTTATGCTTGCGCCAGAATGCGCCGCCCTTGGTTTTAGGCGGAATCGAATTTTTCGCCGCCGCCTTTTCGCACATGCTTACCCATGCTTTCGAACAGTAAACATACGCGAACACCGTCACTAAAACCAGCAAACCGAATATTATTCCCGCGCCTATCTGCAATCCCAAAAGCGCATGCTGCCACCAAACCTTGACTTTTACGATTCGGGTGGAAGAGTCTGTGCCGTTCATCGCACTGGAATGAAGCTGGGCATAAAGTATTCTGTGACAAGCCTCTCTCATAGCCAGCATGACGGTGGGATTTTCTTCGATTCCTTTGAAATACGTTTCGCTTCCGTTGCCCGCCATCCAAAGGTCGTTACCTGCGGCAAGTCCGCCGGCTTTCGCGTCGATATGGTACATGTGCAGCGGATTTCCGCCCATGGAGTCCGTTTGAACCAATCCGCCGAAGCCCCATTCTCCTCTCAGCAAATCGGTCAAAAGCCCTTTATGCCGTCCCGCCCACGTACAGCCTATACGGTTAAACGACGACATGATTCCGTTCATTTCGGACTTCGTTACCGCAATTTCGAAAGGCAGGCAGTAGATTTCCCTTATGCTCTGTTCGTTCGCCCAAGTGGTAATGCCGTAACGGAAAGATTCTTGGTCGTTCAAAACAAAGTGTTTGGTCATTACGATAAGCCCGCGGTTTTGCATGCCTTTAACCTGCGCCGCAAGCATCTCGCCGCTCAGAAAAGAATCCTCGCTGTAATACTCGAAATTTCTGCCGGCATACGCCGAACGGTGAATGTTCGCACCGGGCGCATACGCGACCGAATGTTTCTGTCCGCTTTCGTCGTCCATTTCGATATGCAGAGCTTCCATGCCGTAAGCATTGCCCAGTCTTTCCAAAAGCGCCGTATTGAATGTGGACGCCGTCACAACGGGGCTCGGGAATGCAAACGTGATTTTCAGTTCGTTGTTGTCCGTCCTGAATCCGAGCGGTCCGTCGTTGCCTTTCGCGCCGGGCGCGTTCACACTTTCCGCGCCTGCCATATTGGACAGCCCGTAAGAACAAAGATACTGCTGTTCGCCGACCGTCATCTGATTCAGCAAATCCTGCCATTTCGAGTCGCCGAATTCCAGGTCCATAAGCATAGCCAGCGTGAGTTCGCCTTCCGCAGCCGTCACTTTTCCGTAAGTCGGCATAATGTCGCCCTCTTTGACTTCTACACTCTTACCGTATTGCATGTCTTGCACCATTATCGGGTCCGTGCACTTCATTCGGACGGCTGTCGGGAAAGTGTTTTTCCAATCGTTTCTGGACAGATATGCGATTTTTTGGTCCTTCGTTCCCTCGTAAATATTTATATCCGCTTCGTCGAACAGATTTGTTATTTTTGCTTCCGTCTGAGAGGAAACGGCGTATTTTTCGAAATCGTCCTCCTCTATGCGGATTTTGAAGGCCCGTTTAGCATCACCGTCGTAATCCATCGAGTCCGCCGTCGACTTGCCCTTATGCGCAAGAATGTTGTTCAGCGCATCATGCGCATTGTTTCCGACGGAAAGATAATAGTCGCCTTTTTCGAGAATATAAGTTCTTTTGCCGTAAGAGTCGTAAGTTTTCAGTCGTTCTTTGTCTACCGTTACCGTGAGCGTCTGTTTCTCCCCCGCCCTCAATTTATCGGTTTTGGCAAAACCGACCAACTCGACCGCCGCTTTTTCTATTCCGTTTTGCACGTCGTATTCGGTATAAGGTTTCTGCAAATAAACCTGCATTACGTCTTTGCCGTCGTAAAGCACACCGCTGTTTTCTATTTCCATGGAAACTTCGTATACGTCCCCTTTGTCCTCGAACACGGGTTCGCCGCGCTTAAACTCGGTATACGAAAGCCCGTATCCGAACGGAAACGCCACCTCTTTCGAATACTGCCAGTTTGCGCAGTCCGCCCCGATGCCGACGGGATATTCCGCATTGCCTCGCCCGAGAACCGCATCTTCATAGCGTGTTTCGTAATACCTGTATCCGACGTAAATTCCTTCCCTGTACACGACATATTTCGAATTGTTGGTATTGACGTCGTTTTTCTGCGACCCCTCGGGAACGCCTGCCGCGGTTTCCGTAAAAGTCATGTCTCCGAAGTTTGCATAAGACGGGTTGGCTCTGTTGTAGTAGACAAACGTGTCCGAAAGCCGTCCCGAAAGCACATAGTCGCCTTTTGCGGTAAGCGCGTCGGCTATCTGCACAAACGAGCTGTCGCCGCCCTGTCCCGCCCACAGGCACGCGTCTATCTTGTAATCCTTTGCGATATGCGCAAACTGCATCGCATTCGCGCTGTTTATTACCAAAATTATTTTTTTGATTTTCTTCTGCTCTTTCAGCGAAACCAATTGTTTGAGCAAATTCGATTCGGTTTCGGAAAGGTCGAGATAATTGTTTTCGTCTATGAATTTTTCGGAAACCCGCTCGGTTATGTCGACAAACTCGCCTGCGCGTCGGGAAACCGTCATAACGGCGGCGTCCCCGTAAGAGTCTATACTTTGAGCCACAGCCTCGCGTATTTCGTCATACGGCGCTTCGTTTATTCCGAAAGTATACAAATCCCTGTCGCCGCAATTCGTTGTGCGCAAATACTTGGTTGCAAGCGTCAGATATCTCGCATTCAATGTCGGATTTACCTGCACTCCGTTATTTCTGAGTGCCATCATAAGCGACCCGTCTACGGGGTGATCGGGCATTTGTCCCGACCCGGTGCCCGTAAACACATAATTTATATAGGACACGCCGAATAAACTTACTTTCGCATTGTCTTTAAGCGGCAGTGCGTCCTCGTTGTTCCACAGCAGCACGCTGCCTTCGACAGCCGCCTGCAATCCGACGCGACGGCTGTTCATACGCATCTTTTCGTTGTCGTAACTTCCGTCCTCTTTGTAATAATCGGACTTGAAATATTCCGTATCCGATTCTTCGTCCGTTTCGGCGGTAACTTTGACGTATTCGCTCAAACCCAGTCTGCCGTTAATCGCGCCGGAATAGTCGTTGGCTATGCTCGAACCCACAACGGCAATCAGAAAAAATACGGCAAAGAATACCGTAATCAGCAGCCATGCCGAGCGCTTAATCAAAAACTTCGTATGTTCAGCCGTTTTCATGATTTTCACTCCCTCCCGATGTTTCTTTCGGGTCCGCCTTGTGCGCCGTCGAACGTATTATGTAAAGCACAAGCGAACCTATTGCCGATACGGCAGTCAAAAGACTCACCGCAAACAGCAATGCCTGCCACCAATTTGCCAAAAATGCTACGGAGTCGCTTGTCTGCGCGGCGATACTGTTGAGTATGATGTGCGACGCTATAACGCCGACCAGCGTGTAAAAAGCGATGATTCCGCTTATGCCGAACAAAATTCCCCAGGGAACTTTATCGATTTTTTTCGGCAGTTTTACCATTTTTCCTCTCCTCCTTTCGAAAAAACCGACGGACTTTTTCATAAAAATCACGTCTGCCGAGAGTATAGCAAAAAGCGGTTGGCAATTCAATATCAACCGCTTATTCGTGGCATTTGATTTCTTATTCGTTGTTCGAAGGCAGCAGCAGATTGAGTTTGAACATACCGTCTTTTACGTTAAAGGACAGACTGCCGTCATATTTCTCCGCTATGTATTTCATGCTTTTTATTCCGTAACCGTGATAATTCGGGTCGGCTTTCGATGTCAGCGGCATGCCCTGTTCGTCAAACTTTATGTTGCCGTCGAACGAATTTCTGATACAGACGGTTACGAAGTCTTCGACTCGTGAAACATTTATGCTTATTATTCTCTTTTCTTTTTCGTCTATCTTCATCACGGCTTCCAATGCGTTGTCGACCGCGTTTCCCAGCAGCGAATACAAGTCGCCGTCCCCTATAAAATTAAGCGCCGCGCCGTCCGCCACGCATGAAAGCGTAACGCCTTCCGCATGTGCCCGCAAACTTTTTTCCGTAAGTATCACGTCCAGCGTTTCGTTTCCCGTTTTTACGGCGGTATCGTAAAGCTGCACCGATTTTTCCAACTCCTTGATGACGTCGTCGGGCACGTTCTTTCCCGAGCCTATTTCTCTTATCTGATGCCGCATGTCGTGGCACTTCAAGTTTATGATGTCCATATTTTCTTTAATCAGCGCATACTGCTCTTTCTCTTCGTGCCGCAATCTTTTCACTATGTCCAATTCGCCCGCGAGTTCTTTGCTTTTCAGCAGCGAGAACTGACCGCTCAACAACAGCAGACAGCACAGCAGATTGTATACGCAGTCCACTGTTACGCTGACGCTGTCGTACTTTTTGTAAATAATAAACGAATGAAGCAAAATGTTGACCAAGAGTCCCGCGCCTATCAAAAACAGCAGCGACAGACTTTTAATGCGCAGGTCCGTTCCCTTGACTATTCTTTTGCAAAAAGCAAAATAAACCGCGGCATAGCTTATCATATAGCAGAAAATGTAAATCAGCAAGTAAAACAGCGAAACTTTCGTAAACGCAAACAGTTCTATGCTCGTCCCACCGTATACGCCGAGGAGCGGACTGCTTCCCCAAACAATCAAAGTCAGCGTTAAATTCGCAAGCTCGTAGGCGATATGCTGCAAGGTATAAGCCGCGATTGCGCAAAAAACGGAATTTATCACGGGCTCGTCGTAGCAAAAAACCAATATCGGAATCGACAGCGCGAATATCGAAAAGAACGTAAAAAACGAGTACCACGGCGATTCGAACGGTGTGGGGAAAAACGCGGCAAGCACGGCAAGCGCCGCGCAGCACAGCGGGAACCGCACCCAAAACATGCGTCTTTTTTTCAGGCGGAACGTGAACAGAAATTCAGCGACCGATATTTCCGCGGCAAACAGAATTTTATAAAAAAACAAGTCGGAAAAAATCATGTTATCCCCCCCCCACCGCCGGCAAGATAGTCGTTTAAATCCCTCATGAAGGAGCTGCGGCTTCGGGTGGAAATCTGAAGCTGTTTCCCTCCGACCGTAGCAGTCAAGCCCTGTACCTTCGTGACGTATCTCAAATTGACGAGATAACATCTGTTGCACGGCGAAAAACTCCTGTTTTTCAATGCTTCCTGCGCGCTGAGAAGCGAACCGCTTGCCTTGTAATCGCCTTCCGAGGTATGGTAAACCAGCATGTGCTGAAAAACTTCCACGTAAACAATACTCGCCGCGCTCAGTCTTATTTTCCCCTCTTTGTTGGAAATCCAGATATATTCGTCGCTGCGCATTCGGAAAGTTTCCAAAGCATCCGTGAATTTTGCGGCAAAATTGAAATACGACACGGGCTTTACCACATAGTCCAATGCGCGCACTTCATATCCGCGCACGGCAAACTGCGCCATATTCGTAACAAAAACGACAATAACGTCCTTGTTCTTTTCCCGTATTTTTTTTATTACGTCTATTCCGTTTCCGTCGGGCAATTCGACATCCATAAAAATAATATCGTATCCGTTGCGGCAGTTGACCGCGGCGGTGGCGGCGGTGAAATATTGCGCCACGAAAAAATCCTCGCCTTTTTCCCGAGCATATCGGCTGATATATCCCGAAATCAAATCGGAGTCGGCTTTTTCGTCATCGACAACGGCTATTCTTACATTTTCCACTTTATTGCACTCCGCATTTTCTCTCGGTATAGTATGTCTGTTAAAGTCCGAACCTATCAGTCGCCCGTTTCGGGTTCGCCGCAGTCAAACTGCTCGGCTACGCTTTTAAGCAAACCGCGAATCGGCAAGTGCTGCGGACAAGCGCTTTCACACTTGCCGCAAGCGATACAATCGGATGCCTTTCCTCCGTTTTTCGTAAAAACTCCGTAATAATACGCGCTGTTCCAATCGTTGAATTGCTTTTCGCATTCATGCACGAAAACAAATCGGGTATGGATATTTTTTTCGGACATCCGTCCGTACAATAGCGGCACGCCGTACACGATATAATATCGCGCTCTTTCAATATTTGTCTGATTTGAGAAACGGTTTCGAATTCCGCTGCGCTCATCTTTTCGAAATCTTTCATGGCGGATAAATTGTCTTTCATTTGCTCCGTATTGCTCATTCCCGACAGCACCATGAATATTCCGTCGAAACTTGCCGCATAACGAATGGCAAAAGCAGCGCTGCTTTGGCTTGTGCTCTTTGACAAAATCCGCGCCGCGCGCTCGGGCAGATTTACAAGCGTTCCTCCTTTAACCGGCTCCATAACGATAATGGGTTTGCCGTGCTTGCGGCAAACGTCATAGCATTTTCCGCTCTGTATGCATGCGTCGTCGAAATCCGCATAATTAAACTGTATCTGCACAAATTCGATGTCGGAATATTCGGTTAAAATTTCGTCAAGCACTTCCGCGCGGTCATGAAACGACAGTCCGACATGCCTGACTTTCCCCTCTTCTTTCAAACGAAAAGCGGTTTCATAAGCCTTACAGCGCCTGAACTTTTCAAATAGCGCAGCCGTTTGCGCATGCATGAGGTAAAAATCGAAATAATCCACACCGCAAGCAGCCAATTGTTTTTCGAAAAGCGGACGGATTTGCCCGTTACTGTCGAAATACGACCCCGAAAGTTTATTTGCCAAAACAAACTTTTCCCGCGGATACCTTTTTACAAGACA
>Ga0137308_101742_pt1 | contig 18554 bp, 10 predicted proteins | sample Inofrocosms_June_FD_97181 | JGI IMG/M metagenome (GOLD analysis project Ga0137308, IMG submission 97181) | Mouse cecal microbial communities from Vienna, Austria - N-Acetylneuraminic and N-Acetylglucosamine D2O microcosms_June | ecosystem: Host-associated > Mammals > Digestive system > Large... | reverse complement strand
TGATTGGATTTATCTTGGTGAATATCCCGGTTAAGGAAATGTTATCTTAGCTTAATGGGCTTGTTGCTATCCTTTATGCAGCAAGCCCATTGTTCAGAAAATTTATTTTGAAATGCATCTATTCTATATAGTTTGTATTTTGAAACGGTAGTGTATAAAATGTTGTAATTTTTTTTGCGCTATTGACTCTCTCTGTCGTAATTTATATAATGCTCATAAATAAAATTTTAAGGAGGTATCCGAATTATGCTTCAGCTGTCCTTTTCAACAATTCTGATGGCTGTTTTATTCAGTAACATCGTTATTGCACTCACTGCTATCTGTTTTTGCCACAAAGAAACGCTTGTTTCCATCGGCTACAAAATGTTTGCTTTTCTGTTAGTGATTACGCTGCTGCGTATTATTTTTCCAGTGCAATTTTCATTTACAACTAATTTAGAATTGCCTAATATGATTTCACGGGCAATATCCTTTTTAAGATGTCCATTATATCAGACGGCCTCTATGACGATTTCCATTTGGAATATTTTTAAGCTGATTTGGTTTTCCGGTATATTGGTCAAGGTAATACTATTTATAAAAACCCAATGGGTCTTCAATCATTGGATAGTATGGTACGGCATAGATGTCACTGATAAAGAAGGTTATTCCAACCTTATGCATGAAATAGGCAGCGATGAGAAATACAGCTCCTTTCGCATTATCCAGTTGTACGGTTTAAAAATACCGATTTTGTATGGTGTATTCCGTCCTCGCATTTTAATTCCTGCAGATATGGAAATGTCAGAGGACAGTCTCCGTTACCTTTTGTCCCATGAAACGTCCCACCATTTTCACCATGACATAATTACCAAAATCATCCTTAATATATTGACCATTGTATATTGGTGGAATCCGGCTTGTTATCTGTTAAAAGCTCAGTTGGATGCCGTTTTGGAAATGCGCATTGACAACGGAATTGCCGGTAATACTTTTGACTCTAAATTTGGATACTTAAATTGTCTTGTCTATGTTGCTGACTTTGGCAGTAACGCAACCGGAAAGCGTGTAAAGATACCGGAAAATTCCATTGCGCTATTTGATTCGCACACCTTTAACAATCTGATTAACAGATTCCATATTATGGGTGAGACACCAAAACCATTTGCGAAGTCATTACATATAGCAATACTGGCTGTTACGGTAGCTCTATATTTATTTTCCTATCTATTTATATTTGAGGCTAGGTATATAGTACCGGAAGACAATATCTTTGATGCAACTGATCCTAGTATTTATGCTGTCATCACCGAAAATGACACTTACGAAGTATACTATGGCGGCTTCTTGCTAGAAACAATTGACTCTTTGGAGAACCATAATTCAGAAATAACCATATACAGCAGTATTGATGATGTACCTGAAGAACTACGCGCCATCATTGAGCATTAGGCAGTTATATGGCTCTTACTATGAAAGTATCGAATCCTGCCCGCGGAAGTCATGAGGCGTTTCGTGCTCACTTGCGCGAAATCCCGAGACTGCCATGCTCCAAACTGCAACTGTTCAACCCCAAATAAAATTGTATATCTCCTTGTTATAATCACTCTTACCTTGTACATATTGTCAACATACAATTTTATTTGGCACATATGCCACTTTAAGCAAATACCCCGTAACAAGCCTGATATTTAAGTTCAGGCTTACGGGGTATCCGCTTATTGCACTGTTACAATAAATAAGCATGTGATATACAGTTCAACAGAAACCGTTTTAGATGTGTTAGTGTTGTGCTTCCGAGTTGAACCGCTCCACTTGCCGAAATTTCTGTTCAGGCATATGTACCTTCAGGCTCGTGTAAAGGATACTGCTTCTATGGAAAACAAAATATTCACACCCTATCGTGTCTGCCCCTTGGGCGCCCATGTGGATCATCAGCATGGTCCCGTTACAGGTTTTGCAATAAATAAGGGAGTCTCTCTGGAATTTGACGTGACCGACAGCGGAGAGGTAAACCTCATCAGTAAGAACTATCCCGGAAATACTTTTTTTCATGTATCGGACACCCCCGAGCGTGAGCTCACATGGGGGGATTTTGCCAGAGGCGCCGCCATTGCTCTCAGCCGCAAATATCGGTTAAAACGCGGTATTAGGGGTACTGTCGAAGGCACCTTGCCTGTGGGCGGTCTCTCCTCTTCGGCTGCCGTGATCATCACATATATTCATGCCTTCTGCATTGCCAATCATATCCACATTACAAAGCCTGAAATGATTTCCACTGCCATATGGACAGAACATAATTATATCGGTGTGAAGGTGGGGAAATTGGATCAAAGTTGTGAAGTATACTGTAAAAAGAACAGCCTGCTCTATCTGGATACCAAAGACGATTCTACGGAAATCATTCCCATAGACACCGCAATGCCCCCTTTTGAAATCATGACAATTTTCTCCGGTCTGGAGCGCAGCCTTGCCGGTTCCCTCTATAATGCCAGAGTGGACGAGTGTAAAGCCGCCGCCTATTGCCTCATGGCACACAGCGGTATGGAATATGGAAAATTTCAGGACGCAGTACTTCGTGATGTTCCCCTTGGGATCTTCAAAGAATACGAGGATTGTCTTCCCGAAAATTGGCGTAAAAGAGCCAGACATTTCTATTCGGAAAAGAGACGTGTCAGAGACGGAGTAACGGCATGGCGGTCAGGAAATCTGCAAAAATTCGGTCAGTTAATATTTGAATCCGGCAGAAGTTCTATCGAAAATTACGAAACCGGTTCCCGGGAACTGATCGTTCTCCATGAAATTATGGAAAGCACCTCCGGCATCTATGGCGGCCGTTTTTCCGGTGCCGGTTTCAACGGCTCCAGCATAGCACTGATCGATCCCCAACGCAAAGAAGATATTGCCGGAAATGTTTTGGAGCGTTACCTGAAAGTCTTTCCCAACCTAAAAAATAAAGTTTCCGTACATTTCTGCACCACGGCAGACGGAGTCAGCTTATCGTAAAAGCTTCATTGGATAGGATAATTTATGGACTACTTATAGTAAAAGTTCGGCCTAACTGTATGTCTGAAGAGACAGTGCAGGGCAGTCCCATGAGTGATCTACTGACAATTTCAAATTGCTTTTCCAAGGAGGATACCTATGAAATGTATTATTTTAGCTGCCGGATATGCCACAAGATTATACCCATTGACGGAAAATTATCCGAAACCTCTTCTGGATATTCAGGGTAAAAGTATCTTGGAACGGCTGTTGGACGATATACAAACCATTCCCCTGATAGATGAGGCTGTAATCGTTTCCAACCACAAATTCTATGAAAAATTTCTGTTATGGAAAGCTTCACTGCATACCCGCCTCACTGTCACGGTCATAGACGATGGTTCTACGAACAATGATAATCGTCTTGGCGCGGTAAAAGATATTGGATTTGCTATTGAAAAATGCAAGCTGGATGAGGATATTCTGGTTATGGCAGGTGATAATCTGTTGGATTTCTCTGTCAATGGATTTATAGATTTTTTTACGCAGAAAAGAACATCCTGCATTATGCGACATTATGAACCCTCTGCAGAAAGGCTCCGACGTACCGGTGTAGCGGTAATAGATGAAAACGGCAAAGTGCTGCAAATGCAGGAAAAGCCCCAAGAGCCCTTAAGCAGCTGGGCAGTGCCGCCATTCTATATCCATCCCCAAAGTGACCTTCACTATATTTCGGAAGCCATTGCGTCCAATGCGTGCGGTACGGATGCTCCCGGCAGCTTTATAGCTTGGCTCTGCCAAAAAGCAGTTGTCCACGCTTATCTCATGCCCGGAAAAAGATTTGATATCGGAAATAAGGAAAGCTATCTGGAAATGCAGAAAAATTATAAATAAAAAACGACATAGCTGTAATCTTTTTGATGTAACCAAGGTTATTACGCAGATAAATCATCAAAAAAGACTACAGCCATGTCTGATAATATTATACAACTCTTTAAAGAATTAATAAAGTATTATTTATAAAAAATTTACATTTTTTTACATTTTATGTTACTATTTAACCCAATATCTTAATACAGGGGGCAAAAGGCATTTTACCCCCTATAGAACCACAGATTACTCCACTTTTCATGCTGTTATGATATCACAGATTACTCTACATTCCGTTCTCCTATGATACCACAGATTACTCTACATTCCGTTCTCCTATGATACCACAGATTACTCTACATTCCGTTCTCCTATGATACCACAGATTACTCTACATTCCGTTCTCCTATGATACCACAGATTACTCTACATTCCGTTCTCCTATGATACCACAGATTACTCTACATTCCGTTCTCCTATGATACCACAGATTACTCTACATTCCGTTCTCCTATGATACCACAGATTACTCTACATTCCGTTCTCCTATGATACTACAGATTACTCTACATTCCGTTCTCCTATAATATCACAGATTACTCCACTATTCATGCCCGTACAATCCTAAAACACCTTAAATCCACTCATTTTGCTATGAAGAATGGCTGCTTTTCGCTGTTTTTGCAGATATCAAGCTCACGCAGCAGCCGAAAAAGCTTTATCAAATAATTCGGGATAGCCGTTGGGATATATGCAAAGGAATATAGTCCTACAAATAATCATCGGACCATCCGATATCTTCTCCGTCACCCGTACCGCTGTCTCCTCCCGAGGAATCGTTACCGCCTCCGGAAGAATCGCCGCCACCGGAAGAATCACCGCCGCCGGAAGAATCTCCTCCTCCGGAAGAATCTCCGCCGCCGGAAGAGTCGCCGCCGCCGGAAGAATCTCCGCCGGAGGAATCGTCATCTGACGAATCATCATTGGAATCCTCCTGAGAACCGTTGTTATTTGAACCGGCGCTTGGCCGGGTCGTCTGGGACGGAGGCGCTTGTGTCGGCGCTGTCGGAGAACCGGCAGACTGAGGCTTCGGTGTAGTCGTTGGTTTGGGAGGCGCGTCCTTTTCCCCAATGAGAACCCGTGAATCCCCTTCACCGGATTCCCCTTGCAGATTGCCAGCCTGCTGCCCTTCCTTTTCCTGCTTTAATTGTTCCATAAACTTTTCAAACTCTGCCTGTGCCATATAAAAAGTATCTTCCTTTTGCAGTTCTTCCACAGAAGCTGCCACATGCCACAAAGTGCCGTCATACCACTCTACATCACCGTCATGAATACGAACTTTCAAGATATCTGCACTTAAGTATCCCTGAGCCAGCAGTTCCTCCTGTGTCATGTCTTGCTCTTGCCGGGCTACTATCTGCCCCGAATCCGCCGGTGCCTGCCGTCCCTCGCCTGACATGACCACCGCTCCCGCTCCGAAGCCAACCGCAAAAGTAGTCAATGCAATTACTGCGGTAACAAAAACCTGTTTTTTACCCATATCTTCCTCCGTTTCAAACACACTTTAAAATCATAAAGGCATTATCTGCCTTCCACTGAATCGATAATTCCCTGTACAAAATTATAACCGCTTGTTCCGGGTGCAAACTCTCCCTTTGCCTGTACCTGTTTTGCCACCGTATACACACTTCTGCTCACAGGAGGGCCATACACGATAAGCGTCTGCCCGTCGCAGTCCAGAATTGCATAGGCCCGGAAAGAAAGATCTCTGGCATACATATTTGATTTTAAGTCTACCAGCACGGAGGCAAAACGCTTTCTTCCTCCTACCGTCTCCAAAACCTTATCGTAAACCTTTCCGTTCTCCTGCCAGTAAGATCTGCCGGAAGCTACTTTTGTACCGTCCTTTACAAAGGGATATATCTCGCTGTTTTCCTTTGTCATCATAAGTGTCCCGTATTCCACCAGACGGCATCCGTCCACTCGTCCCTCAATAAGCTGCTGCCGCAGATTGGAATCGATTCCGGATTTAAACCGAATCCCCGCAGACCCCTGCGTTCGGATAGAAAAGCCATGATAACTCAATAAATCCTGAAGACCCGGCAGTGCCGTCGCCGTGCACATATTTCCCTGCCATGAAAGTTTCCACACATACATCCCCGTGGGTACATTATTTGCATTGTAGCAATACATTACCGCCGTCTTACCCGATGCATCCGGCAGTTTCAAGGAATAGCCTCTCTCGTCCTTCACCGCCTCGTACCGCACTCCGTCCACATAAATATGCGGATCATCATATCCTGCCGGAGGAGCCAACGCCACCATCAGTTCCTCCGGCACTGTCGGCGGATCTGTGGGCTGGATCGGCGGATCTGTAGGCTGTACCGGCGGAGGAGTGGGAATTACCGTGTCTCCCGGGGTGCCGGTATTACCGGGTGTAGTAACCGATTTCTTTCTCACTGCCACAAAGGTAGTGTTTTCCGGCTGGCTCACCGTATACAGCCAATCGTTATAGGAATCGGCGCTGAGAGCCTGCAGGTTCCCGCCCACATTGTCACAATACACCTCCACTGTCTGTCCCGTGATTCTCAGCACTTTCCCTTTTTTCTCCTGAGTGTCATAGTATGTCAGGTATACTTTATCATTAATCACATTCATGGAGACTTCAAAATAATTGTTAACGGATGGCAGGGACAGTTCTGTCCAGACGCTTCCGTCAAATACCGCCAACGCCGAACCGTTTTGGCCGTTGCCCGCAAAAGCATAGAGCTTGTTTCCCTGAGACACCAGCTGATGACAGTTTGCCTGTCCTACTGAAATTCCCCATACATTGTTCCACACGCCGGAAGCGTCACAGGACTTGATATAAGTTTTTCCGTCCCCGAAATCAGTGTAATTTACGTAAAAACTTCCGCCATACATACTGAGATCAGGATTTCCGAAACCGGCATATCCGGCAACGGTCAAAGTATCCGTAACTACACGATTATCCTTCACATCCTTGACTACCAGCCTTCTCCCGCCGGAAATATCCTCTTCGTAAGCAGAATAAAGCTTGCTTCCATCCACCATCAATTGAATACTATAAGTATAACTTCCCGATAAGGATGCTGCCATGGGATTCCAATTTATACCGTCAAAACTGCAATAAATCAAATTTCCCGAATCGGCATATGCCAGATAGGGCACGCCATCGCATACTGCCAGCGCCGTTTCGCAGCTGACATTCACTCCGTTAATATCCGCTCCCAATTGTTCCCAGCTTGTTCCGTTCCATGTCTTTACACGAAGTATATGGCTCCAGCCATTCTCACTTTCTACCACGGCCATATATGCTTTTCCCGTGGCAGGATCCAAATACAAAGTAGAATTTCCCGCAGCTTTATTGCTGACATTATCCCCTACCTTTTCCCAAGAAGTATCGCTTCCGTAATCCGCAAAAGTAACCGTGAACGTCAGCTGCTTCTGATCCGCAGACAGCTGCAGGTCGCTGAGCCTGATACCGCTGTTTGAGCCGTCCGAATAATACAATGTATTTTGTGTAAAATCTGCGCTTAAGTCCGTACTTCCGTATTCCGTTTCCCCATTCGCCACATCCAGTGCCGCCTGATTCACCAGATTACGCCCGTTGACATCTTTATCCTCCGCAAGCTCCGGATGTGTTACCCCCGGACGATAGACATATATGTAATTTTCCCCCGCCGAATTTTTCAAGCCCTCTACTTTCGTATCCACGCGATACATCAGCAGACCGCTGGAAGGGATAGAATAGTCGAATTCATTCCATGTTGCCGGTTTTAAACGATATTCCAGACAAATAAATTCAGAGTCGGACAAAGGTGTTTTCAGTAGAAAAACCTTATTGCCGCCGCTCTCCGTCACGGCAGTCAGCGTATAAGTTCCGCTCTGGGTAATGGTATCCATAGCCACCCAGCCTTGCTGTGCCCTCAGATAGGAAAGAGGATACTGCAAAAAGCTGGTGTTCGCCGCCATTACGTCCCACATGCCTACAGGCACTCCGTCGCCGCTGTACCGATACAAGTCCGGCATTCCTAAAGTATGCAGGAATTCATGGGCTATGGTTCCCTGTTGCCCTCCCGCTTTAATGGATGCGTCCTCCTTAACCAGTGTTCCCGACGGCATCATATTATAATTTACCACCCGCAATCCGCCGATGGTTTCCGTGCCGCCATACTGCGCCCGGAAGGAATGCGTATTGCCGTTAATATCGTCTCCTTGCACAATAACCGTCAAATTATCCAGAACTCCGGCATCACAATTATCCATCTTATTATTTACCGTATCAATGGGAATGGTGCCGTTTTGTATTGCCAGCAAAACTTCCGTTACAATCTGGGAGTCGATATCGTAATGATCCTGAGACAATGTAAAGACGGCAACTCCGCTTCCGTCCGCATATTCCTGAGGAAAATAATTCGTCACATTTACCTGCCCCTCCGAAATGGCGGAAATATAGCTGCTGAAAGAATTATTTCCGTCATTCCCGTTTCCGGTATTATACATCTTTTTTATTTCCTGCCAGTTATGTATTTCATAACCCGAGCTAAACGACTGAGATGCATTATACACATCACGCGTATCGCTCTGATACCGGACGAATACCACCAGATTGGCCATATTCGGAGCGCCTGCCGCCTGCACAGAAGCCGCCGGAAGCTGCGGAAATACAAGGGAAAGCGACAAAAGCAGGATTACGCCAAAGCATATCCTTGCATACAATCCCTTCCCACGTATTTTCCTATTACAAAATATACCTTTTAATCCCTTATCCATACGCATTCTCCATTCTCAGCGATTTCCTTTTTAGCGATCTCTTTCTTCCGTAAAGCCTAAAACCATACTCCACAAAAAAGTGTAAAATTCCGTTTCCGGCCCTGTTTTGTATGCATCAGTCAATCTCCGGCCTTCCTTTTCGCCGGAGAGGCCGGCTGCAGAAAGATTTCGTTTGTCATTCCCAAGCTTCATAGACAGGCAGCCCCAGAAAACTACAATCTATTTTAAAAGCTTCCGCCGTTATGCCGCTTTGGTACAGATAAGAATTCCCGTCGGCACTGTAAGCATACAGTACCCCTCCCAGCTCCTCCACCGCTTTATACTGTTCCTCTGCGGTAGTGCCGTCGTCATTCAATTTTCCGGTATACTCTTTACCGTCCACCGTCACCGTAATACTTCCCACACAAACATTTCCGGACATAGTGCCGCTGTAGACTCTGTTTACATTTCCTTCTGCATCATAATAAGTCACCGTCACCGCGCCGTTATATGCTCCGTCCCCATAATCAGCCGTCCCCAGAACGGAACCGTCACCCCGCTCTCTGTAATAATAGAGCCCTCCGTCACTCCGCTGCCAGGTAAGTTCCACATCAGGGCTGTCCGAGAAAATCTGGACGGTGTCCCCGCCTGCCTGATAACAAATGCGAGTCCCCAATCCGCTAATATTTTCCTGCATAGCCTTCAGCCATTCCTCCGACTGAATCAAGCTTTTCAATTCCGGAAGATTTTGCTGCTCCAGCGCATTCATAAGGTTGTCCGCAAGACCTGCCGTTTCCATGTCGGCATCCGTTCTCTTTACCACGATCTCGCTCAGCCGTTCCGCATACTCCTTGGAAGGATAGAGCCGCAGTGCCCGGGAAAGCATACGCCGCTGTCCCTCACTGTCTCCCTGACTGCCGTATATCTGTGCCAACTCTATGTAATCTGACTCCGTAAATACATCCATGGAAAGCAGTAATTCATAATACTCCTGCTTTTGATCCAGATCGTCCCCCGTCTGCCCCAAACCGGCAACAGCCTCCCTCAACTGCTGCTCCGTCATCATCGGCGGCCGGGTTCCTTCCCCTTGAGCAGATGCGGCGCCGTCAATACTGTCCGTCCGGGACGGCGCGGAAACTCCCGGCGCCGCGTCTCCGGCAGGCTGACTACAGGCCGTAATCACCAGTGATGTCAACATTGTCAATGCAAAGCATTTTAATCCCTTTGTTTTTTTCATATAACACCTTCCTCCATATGCCATAGGTAATTTGCCCTATTATATCAAATCCCCCTATAAAAAAGCAATGTTATATTTTTCTTTTTTAGAGTTTCCTCTATATAAAGGTTACTGTTCACTCCGTTCACAGCAACCTATGCACAGAAATCGCAAAACAGCGATTTCGTGCATGTCTGTCTCGGGTTTATCACGCAGAAACAGCGTGAAAACACCTCGCGGCGACAGCGAGTGAACAGTAACATATAAAGGTCTATCCTCCGGAATATCCCGGCTAGATTGCAACGCCGTTCGCTGACGGCATATCATGCCATAAGGTAAAGACCGCCTTTTTCATGCGGAAAATACAAAAAAACTGCTACGCAAAGCAGATACCACAAAGAGATCACGCAAAATCATTCCCTTTAGGAACCGTCACCATTATCCGTATCGGAATATGTTAAATAATAATATGTTAAATAATATATAGTTTTTATAATAGATTTGGAACATGATCGGCTTAAGTGAATGACATGGTATCAGGGGCTAAAGGTATCGGGGGCAAAAGTTCAAAAATCCCCATGCAAGCTCCCTTGCAAGAGGATTTTTGAACTTGAGTCCGCAAAAGCACCGAATAGCAGACATTTTTATATCCGGAAAAACAAGCGGCTTTGAGGTCTTCAGAATTGCGGCTGAAAACACTTCCAAACATGCCGACGCAGTCGGCACAAACAATTTATGAATTCATTCCTTTCACACTTCCGAAATAATAGATTACAAACAGTAACACCATAGTAATCTGTCCCGTGGTCACTGCCATCTCGGCACAGCCATAGACCAAAACGGCAGCCAAAAAGGCGGCACAGACTATGCCTTGGATGTCCCTTCTCAAGAGCAGCCGCACAAGACACCACAAATTCCATCCCAAAAACAGAATACCCGCAATAATTCCATAATCATAGGCTATCTGCAAAAACATATTATGTGCGTGTCCGTAATAATTTCCGTCTTCCATATAAAATCCCGCATCGGCCTTATGATGCCCTGTCAGGTTCAAATGCGTCATGTAATAAAAGTAGATGGTTCTGCGGATACTGATGGAACTCTCAAAATCCGTTTCCTCCATGACAAACGGATTCTCAGGGCTGCTGCCCGGTTCTCCCGGCGCAGCAGCGTATGCCGTCAAGGTGGCCGGAGTCCTTAAGCTCACTTTACCGTCTTCCGCAAAAATCCGGATCCCCACAATTTCAAGCAGCCTTCCCACATTCTCCCCCATGGATGTCCGAAAAGAAATATATCTCTCACTGTTCCACGGGTCATAGGAATGGACGCTGGTGTCCGCATTATATTCTCCTTCAAACCAAATCGGATGGTGCAGAATCGTAGGCAGATACCGGATGCTGCCATACACTGCCGGAAGAAGCACGACAATGCATACCGCCAGAACCATTCCCTGCAAAATCCAATGGCGGAAGCTTTTGTCCACAATCACGTCATATGCCATATATGCCAGAACCGCCGCCGCGGCAATTCCCAAAAAAGACGCCCGCCCCCCTGTCAGAAGCTGGAATCCCACGCTCCCTGCCGACAGCAAAAAACACGGAATCCTCCATACAAGCTTGGCGTTTCTCTTTTTCAGCAGCAGCCACATTCCCGTAAACGCACAGAAGACAATCATATAAAATATTCCGTTCTGGGTTTCACCGGAATACAGTCCCTTGTAGCGCACATAGTCATAGGGTCTGAATGCGAACGCCAGAGTCTGCTGAACGAAAAACCATAGGATAATACCCAGAAGCATTCCTTCGATAAAAGACTCTTCCTTGTCTTTCGGCAGCCCGATTACGTAAAAACACCCGAACAGCCAAAGAAACCAGCCCGGCCAAAGTACTTCGTGGACGGAAAACTGCATTAACGCCAACATCGCCGTAATCAGAAAAAAGCAGCCCCTGTTCAGCCTGCTTTTTTCCCGGATCTCATTTCGGTTCCATCCTATATAAATTATCAGATATCCTATCACTGCCACATTGGCCGCCGCCATATACCACTGGTAAATATTGGGCCAAAAAAGGCGGCCTGCCATACAGCCTATAATCATTCCCGGAACACAGAATGCAGACCATATTTTGCAAGGCTTTGAATGCCAAAACCGACGCTGTATGGAGGGCAGCAAAAGCATCCCCACCACGATTCCCGTCAAATTGACAAAAACCATCTGCAGCAATCCTTCCGCGCTCCCCCGGCGCTGGTCAATCAAACCAAATAGCGCAAAGCAAAAGCCATACCACAATACGTCCGCTCTTCCGTTTTCCGGAAGCTTTTGCAACTTTTTCATAGCCGCATCCTACTTTTCTAAATCAACCGTTGCCAGCAGATTTCTAATATCTTCTACACTGAGCCACTCCGTATTATTGCCGGAGCTGTAGGAAAAGCCTTCCTGAACACGCCGGCCCGCAGGCTTCGCTTTTCTGCTCTCGCTCCATACCATCTGAGGATATACGATAAAGTGCTTATCATACTCATAGGTATTAGGGGAATCTTCCACCGTTACCATGATTTCATGCAGCTTCTCCCCTTCACGGATGCCCACCTCTGAGGTTTTGCATCCGGGCAGCATTGCCTCGGCCAGATCCGTAATTTTAAAGGAAGGGATCTTGGAGATAAATGTCTCGCCGCCCTTTGCCTCCTCCAATGCCTTGATGACCAATTCCACACCCTGACGCAGGCTGATCCAGAAACGGGTCATGCGGTAATCCGTAATGGGCAGCTCCGTGCCGCCGTTTTTGATAATATTTTGGAAAAAGGGAATCACAGAACCTCTGCTTCCCGCCACATTCCCGTAACGCACTATGGCAAAGCAGATATCCTTGCTTCCCACATAGGCATTTGCCGCGATAAACAATTTATCGGATACCAGTTTCGTACCGCCGTACAGGTTCACCGGGTTTACCGCTTTGTCCGTGGACAATGCCACCACCTTCTTCACTCCCGTGTCCAATGCCGCGTCAATCACATTCTGGGCGCCGTTAATGTTGGTCTTAATGGCCTCCGCCGGATTATATTCACAGGCCGGCACCTGCTTCAGCGCCGCCGCATGAATCACGTAATCCACGCCCTCGAAGGCGCGGGTCAGTCTGTCCTTGTCCCGGACGTCACCGATAAAGAAACGAAGCTTGTCCTCGTATTCTTTGAACTCGTTCCTCATAATAAATTGCTTGAACTCATCCCGTGAATAAATAATAATCTTCTTGGGATCGTAATTTTCAAGGACGTATCTGGTAAATTCTTTTCCGAAGCTGCCTGTCCCGCCTGTAATTAAAATAGATTTTTTATTTAACATAATTTCCTCTTTTCCGCATTTTCATGTCTTGCATAATAATCCTATCATAACATATTACCCACCGGAACGCAATTTCATTCAAATAAAAATACCATTACTTATTACTGTTCACCCGCTGTTGCCGCGAGGTGAAACCCGAGACAGACATGGGCGAAATCGCTGTTTTGCAATTTCCGTGCACAGGGTGCTGTGAACGAAGTGAACAGTAACCGTTACTTTATCCTCTCATATTCTTGAAGCGCGTACCCGTCGGTCATACCCGCAATAATATCCACAATGGCCCGGATCAAGATTCTACGCTTCTCATACCGGATAACATCGGGGGTTACCGCTTCGCTGCCCCCAAGGTCTTCTTTTATGCCCTTCTCGGAAATCTCTTTTCTCGTCATTTCCTCGATTTCTTTATCCACAATGGCAATGCTGCAGTCGTTTAAACATACCGCACTGTTGGATACATAGATATTTTTATGGGTTAATGTATCAATAAAGATTTTATGGAGCGTTCCCGTATGGAGCAGCCTCGGATTCTCATAATATTTACGGAATAAGGTCTTAATTACCACTTCCGCATTGTAATCGGCTCTGGCTACCTCATAATTGCAGATCACCTTCTTCTGCACGATTTTCTCCAGGTAATTATTTACTTTCTTGGCCTTGGGCGAGAAAGCTATGAACATTTTGGTGTTATTCATATCTATTTTTGATAAAGAATTCTTTTCCATTTCATCGCGGGAGCAGGCCGTCACATCCGAGATAAAATATCGGATAATTCGATGTACGATTCTGGCTGCCAGCATTTTTCTCTTATTTGGGAAAATACGGACGGCATTTTCCACCCCTTCTATCTCCCCCTCCAGCATATTCCGCAGGTCGTCACATTTTCCGATGGAAAGCAAGTCAACAAATTCATCCACTGACATTACCCCCGAAGTCAGTGCATCGTCCACATCATGTCCCCTCTGGGCAATCTCATCTGCGATAGCGACCACCTGTCCCTCCAAGGTTGCAATGGGACAGTACGGCTGGGAGTAGTCAAAATGGATTTTCTCCCGATATTCCTCGCCCAGAAAGTCTCTCAAGTCAATTTCTTTCTTCATCCGGGTATGCTTGAGCACGCCTTCCACCACCTGAATGCTTACATTTAACCCCTTATAGGGAATATATTTATTTTCCGACTGTGTGAGGATTTTCGCACTCTGGTAATTATGCTTAAATCCCCCGTAGCACCTATTCTTCAGCAATTTTTTGGAAGTCACAATCCCCGCGTCAATTTCCCCGCACAAGATCTTATCCAAAGTGCGCTCCCCCTGATGCCCGAAGGGAGTGTGGCCTAAATCATGGCCAAGTGCAATGGCCTCCGTCAAATCAATATTTAAATGAAGGGCAAATGCGATGGCTTTGGCAATCTGGTTGACCTCCAGCGTATGGGTCATCCGCGTCCGAAAATAATCGCCCTTCTCCGCACTGAAAATCTGCGCCTTATCCACCATTCTCCGGAATGCGGTGGAATTCACGATCCTTTCCCTGTCCCTCTGAAATTCCGTCCTATTGCCCAAAACCGGTTCATCAAATATTCTCACGGCCTGACAGTCATTCTGGGCTAAGGGATCTAATCGGTAATCCCCCTGTACTTCCCTATCGTTAGCATTATAAACGGTATTCTTCTTTAAAGAATTGATTCTCTCCCGCAATTCTTCGTACAGGCTTCGCATATCACTCACCAGCACATAGGTATTCTCCGTAAAATCTTCGTCAATGTTCAAATCCATCTTATCAATAATACTTTGGATAGCCCGGGCGTCATTCTCTCCGCTCAAATGTCTCCGCATTTTGTACGTGACACTCATATCTTCAAGGACTTCTGCCTCTTCCCCGATAAAAATATCGGTTACATCCTTAGCCTTGTCCTCGCCATAGGTCAGGAACAGAAACAGCCCTTTGTCACCCTTTTGGGCTTCTTTTTCCAGACGCTTTCTATTTTCCTTCCATGTAAAATATTGCTCTTTTGTATCTTTGAGAAAACTTTTTTCGGCATTTTTATAAATGTCAGATTGAAACGAATTGTTTTTTACAATAAAGACTCTTTTGTTTCTATCCATCCCATAAATCCTTTCTTAAGTCCAATATTTTTCCCATGCTCTTCTCTTCATTTCCGGCAGAACGTGTTTAAAAGCTTTCTTTCCGGTGTACATCACTCTTTTGGCCATGTGCTTCAGCGGCACAAGCAGTCAAAGCTCTGCCACAAATCCGGAAAAATTACATCCGCGATTCCTCAAACTGCTTTTGAGCGTGTTTGCAAAATCTTAATATCCTTTTCACCTTTTATTCTTTGTAGAATACGGCTTTTCCAAAGCTCATATCGATTCCCATTTTCCGGATATTGTCAAGCCACTGTAAAATCAGCGCCCTGTTATAAATCCGCTGGCCTTGTTCATTTACATGCTTTTCCAGCGCCAGTGCCATATAGGCATATTCGTTTTCGAGGTATGTAGCAAATACTCCTTGATCATCCGTATTGATGGATACCGGAATCTGCGGACAGCTTTTCAATTCCGTTTCATCATAGGTTAAGCCATTGTTATACCATGTTACGATGGGATGCCTGTCATACCGCCGGAAGGAGCTGATCAAATAATTGGAAGAGGGATTGGTCTCAATTGCGATTCCCAATGCGGAAACCTCCCTCTGCATCATCCGCTGAACCATTTTCACGGCATGTACCATACAGGGAAGAACTCTTATCTCCACCATCTCCGCACCGATCTTGCGGACTCTGTAATTATAATGATATGTCTTGTAGAGGAATGCCGCCGCAGGATTATAGCGGATGGCATAATTCTGGGGAAAGAGTTTGTTCTCCGCGTAATCGTCCCATTCGTCCATCTGACATCTCTCCTTGACAAAATAACCCGCCTTGTACAGTTCCGGATTATCTCCCCTGAGCTTCCACGCGTTATAATATTCATGAATGCCAAACTCGGCGGAAGTATGCCTGTATCCGTGGTCATCCCTTCTGCCCCTATAGTATTCCTGTGCCTCGCGTATGGTATCTTCATATTCCCGGGTTGCGATATTGTTAATATAAACTTCCTGAAAATACTCTCCGAACCGCTTTTCTATGTAGGACTGTGCGTCCACCGCATCCACTATATTGTACTTGCGGAGCTTTGAATACAGCCATACAAGGTTATCCATATATTCCTGTTTGCTGATCAAAATGCGGTGAGACTTTCCGCAATACCATTCTTCCACATCCAGCCCCAGCGCAAGAGCATGTCCCAGCCTGTCGCCGCAGCGCAGGTTCAAATAGGAAACGGCCTCGTCAATAGCCCGCAGTCCGTCCGCTATATCCAGAAAATCCTCTCCCACATGGTAAGTAGCCATCAGATTTGTGCACGGAAACCCCGGCTGGGTGTACTTCTTTTTCGGTGTATGGTTTTTCAGATACCGATATGCCTGAGCAAATACCTCCGGTCTGCACACGATTTCCGGCGAGCAGGCGTCTATTCCGTGGATTCTCTCGGCTTCTGCCGCCCCCCACTCACGCAGCTTTGCAACGGCTAAAGCCTGCTCCATAACCTCCTGCCTTTTCTGAAAATGCCTGCAATTGACAAAGTCATTTTCCCTGCCTAATTTGAGATCCGGCTCCTTTGCAAAATGTACCACATAAAAAAACCTGTCAAGGAGTTTTTTCCTTTCCTTACTGTCTTTTTCCAGTCCCCAGCACGCGCCTTCATCATATTTTTGGATAGCCGCGGCTAAATCTTCCGCCGTTTTCTTAGGCACTATCCTTGCCTCAAGGCTGACTATGGACTGATTATATATGGTATCTCTGAGAGCCATCTTAAGATAAACGGGCTCCAGCTCCGTATCTTCGATAAAATGCTCCTTGCGGTCCTGATATAACAGGAAATTGTCAAATCCTATGCTCATATTCGCCTGAATAATCTCTGTCCTGATATGCGCCTTGATTACCAGATAGGCGTAAAACCAATTAATATAAGCAGGCTTTAAATTCTTTTCCTTTCTGTAGATGCGGTAGAACATGGCATACAGGAACCACCTTTCCCCACAGATAATCTCGTTTACCCTTTTCTGCGGATTACGGATAAACAATTCGCCGCACAGCACATAATCGAATGTACCGCTCTTTCCGCAGAACTTGTCTCTCAGACGGCCGATATTTCTCTTCAAGTTCCGGCAGTCCCTCGCCAGCGCCTCCGGATCCTCCAAACAATTCCGCACCCACTGCTCGCCCACATATCTTTTGATCTCGAAAATGTTTTGCCTGCCTACTCTTTTGGCAATGTCTGTCTCATGATCCCTTACCCGGATCCGCTGATCCGGCGCAATATTCCTCTCTTTAAAATAAGCGAAAATCTCACCGTAAGCGCTCTCCGAGCATACCCTGCAGATTTCTTCCGCAGTACAGAATGCCTCCGGCGCTTCCAAATAGTCATCTTGTATCACGGTGTATAAAAAAACACGAATCAGCGCCGCCTGTCTCCACATAGTGACATAACTATCGGACATCTGATTCTTTTCTATTTCCATGTCCTTCTGCAGCTTGTTCTTATCATATGTCCGCAGAATATCAGCGAATTTTTCCTCTTCCGGATAATTCATCATATTAATCCACGAGAGATGGAACATGGGCGCCGAGCCTTTTAAGTGAAAATGGTTTTCCGCAATTCCCTTCTGCATCAATTTATTCAAAGCATAATTATTGTGTCCGATGACGGGTTTCCAAAAGAAATTCTTTCGGGTTACTCCTCTCTGGATATCGTTTTTTGCCAAAAAGGAAGTGACAAACAAATCCTCCTCCAGCGCCGTAATCATCTCTCTCCAGCGGAGAAGGTGTATATATTGGCACAAGGGTTCGCTGTTTTCCTCTATCAGCACGGAGAAATTAAATGCCAGCAGCGTGTCAAAAACATTCAGGTTCTCTTCCATGCCCGTTTCGACATACACCTTTTCATCATATTCTTCGTCCTGCTCCGTTTTGCCGCGCCCTGTTTCCGCCCTGCTGAATTTACGGTTCTGCCACTCAAATTCATGCTTCATATAATGGTACATATTCCTGAGCTCATCATTGGAATACTGACGTATGTAGTTGGCACCCAGACTGACAAACAGATCTTCATCGATACATCTATATCTGTCGTCAGTATTCAAAATCTTCCCCGGCGGCATGTAACAAAAAAGATTCTTAATAACTCCTCGCAAATTATCCATTTTTATTCACACTTCCAAACATGCCGCCATCGGCGGCACAAACAATTACTGAATCGGTGCAAGTTCGTAAGAATCCGCTCGCGGATTCTTACAACTGCTTTAGCAGTTTGGGAAGAAGCTCTGCTCCGCAGAGCGTGAAATCACTTAGCGAGATCTTTA
>Ga0137308_101741_pt1 | contig 18559 bp, 18 predicted proteins | sample Inofrocosms_June_FD_97181 | JGI IMG/M metagenome (GOLD analysis project Ga0137308, IMG submission 97181) | Mouse cecal microbial communities from Vienna, Austria - N-Acetylneuraminic and N-Acetylglucosamine D2O microcosms_June | ecosystem: Host-associated > Mammals > Digestive system > Large... | reverse complement strand
AAAAGCAGCTGAAAAATATGACAGGGCATATTTGGAAGGCATGAAAAATAAGTGTACGAATGGATATAGGGCTGTACGTGCATATGCGGATGCTCATGGAATCAGAGTGTACAACGCAACACGCGGAGGCAAACTGGAAATATTTAAACGTGTGGATTTTAACAGCTTATTTTAGCAGCGGAAGAAAACAAGAAGGAGAGTAAAAAATGTTTGTCCTGGATGATTTTATATCGGAGAAGATAATAAAACGGACAGATAGTATGTTTGCGGAAGATCTTCGGGATAATCGGAGAGGATTATCGGATCATCTAAAAGGGAAGAAAGTCCTTGTGATTGGCGGTGCCGGAAGCATTGGCAGCTCTTTTATTAAAGCAATACTTCCATTTGAACCAAAGACCTTGGTGGTAGTGGATATCAATGAAAATGCATTGGCGGAACTAACAAGAGATTTGAGAAGTACAAAGGGGATGTTTATACCGGAAGATTATGTGACATATCCCATGGATTTTTCGGCATCAGTGTTCGAAAAAATGTTTAAAGCCCGGCGAGGCTTTGATATTGTGGGGAACTTTTCTGCGCATAAACATGTGCGAAGCGAGAAAGATATTTATTCGATTGAAGCGCTGATCCGAAATAATGTTCTGCATTTAAAAAGATTGATGGATCTTTTAGACGAATTTCCGCCGGAACAATATTTTTGCGTATCTACGGATAAAGCGGCCAATCCGGTAAATATCATGGGCGCCAGTAAAAGGATCATGGAAGATGTTATTTTTTCATATTCGGACAGATTTCCGGTGAAGACGGCAAGGTTTGCAAATGTAGCATTTTCAAACGGTTCTTTGCCGGATGGTTTTTTAAAGAGGATCGCCAAACGGCAGCCGTTAAGCGCGCCCTCCGATGTGAAAAGGTATTTTGTGTCCTTGAGGGAAAGCGGACAAATCTGTATGCTTGCTTGTATATTGGGAAAAAACAGGGAGATTTTTTTTCCAAAGTTTATGAAGGCGCAAATGATTACATTCGATGAGATCGGGAGGGAATTGTTAAAAGCACATGGTTATGAAGTGTTGCCATGTGATTCTGATGAAGAAGCAATTCAAAGGGCGGAGGCGTTAAAAACCGGAGGAATCAAATATCCGGTTCATTTTTCCGCATCGGATACATCGGGAGAAAAGAGCTTTGAGGAATTCTATACGGTTCAGGAAAGCATAGATATGGAACGATTTAAAGCGTTAGGTGTTATTACGGATAAACAGTGTGTGAAGAGAGAGAAAATAGAGATGCTATTTCATCGTTTGGAGGATGCCTTTTCAAATGAAATGACAACGAAGGAAGAGTTAGTGGCGATGATGAAAGAATATCTGGGGAATTTTGAACATATGGAGAAAGGAAAATGTCTGGACTCGAAGATGTAGAGTAGGTTCATAGAAAACAAAGAAGGACTTGGAATTCGGGAAGATAAGAAAATGAGTGATAGTAATCTAGAGATGTTTTTAGTGGATGCATCCGCTTCTATTGTAGAAGCTATGAAAAAAATTGATGAAAATACACAGGGGATACTCTTTATTGTCGATGAAAAAAGGCATTTGATTGGCAGTGTAACAGATGGAGATATCAGGAGATGGTTAATTAAGACAGGAGAGTTGTCTGCCAAAGTGTTACAGTTTATGAATGCGGTTCCCAAATATCTCTGTTCAGGGGACAGAGATAAGGCGAAAAGCTATATGAGGGAATATCGGCTGAGAGCTTTGCCCATACTGGATTCGGACAGAAATGTCAGAGAAATTGTATTCAATTCGGAGATAGAATGCAATGTGACGGATAAAAAGAAAGGCTCCATGGCCCATACTCCTGTTATTATTATGGCGGGAGGCCAGGGGAACCGATTGTATCCATATACAAAAATTTTACCCAAGCCGTTGATTCCGATAGGTGATATACCTATTATAGAAAGAATCATGAATTGCTTTTGCGAATATGGCGTTTCCAAATTCTATCTGACGGTAAATTATAAGAAAAGTATGATTAAGTCATACTTTTCGGAGTTGCGCCATCCATATTCGATTGTCTATGTGGAAGAGGAAAAGCCGCTGGGAACGGCAGGCAGTATGAAGTTAATTCCTCAAAAGTTCGAATGTCCTGTTATGATTACGAATTGTGATGTATTAATTGAAGCAGATTATGAAAGCATTCTTGATTTTCATAAAGAATCCCGAAATGATTTAACCATTGTTTCCGCTTTAAAAAATGTAGTGGTGCCTTATGGAGTGCTACACGCGAAAGAGGAAGGGATTATCACTGCAATGGAAGAAAAACCAAGGCTGTCTTATTTTGTAAATACAGGGATGTATATTTTAAATCCAAAATGGATTGAGGAGATTCCGAATGATACCTTTTTCCATATGACGGATTTGGCGGGACTGTTAATGAATAGAGGAGCGAGAGTCGGAATGTATCCGATCAGTGAAGACTCTTTTCTGGATATGGGGGAATTGGAAGAAATGCGCAGGATGGAGAAAAAACTGAATTTGAAATCGGAGCAGGAAAAGTGACGGACATTATTTTAATCGGCTCTGGGGGCTGTATGCGTGAACTGGCATGGCAAATACATGAGAGCAACCGGATAGAGGAAAAATGGAATATAATTGGTTACGTGGATACCAAAGAACCGGTAAATGGATACGGCATTCGGGTTGGAACAGAGGTGATTCCCTATCTGGGGAATGATAATGATCTGATAAGGGCTGACGAGGATAAAAATGTTGTGATATCCGTAGGGAGTTCAAAATTGCGGAAAAAAATTGCGGAAGAATACAGGAAAAATCCCCGTATTCATTTTCCGGCTGTGGTATTGCGCCCAAGTTATGTGTGTTACGATGCGAAGATGGGGCCGGGATGTATCGTCAGCATGGATTGCCGGATTTCGACAAATGTAAAAATGGGGGATTTTGTGTTTATGAATATGGGGGGCATGGTCTGTCATGACGGAATGCTGGAGGATTTTGTTACGCTGGGTCCGACCGTAAAGATTGCAGGTATGGTAAGGGTTGGTGAAAATACGGAGATTGGAATGGGGGCAAATTTAATACAGGGTATTTCGGTAGGAGCGAATACTGTGATCGGTGCGGGAAGCGTTGTAATAAGAGATGTGGAAAGCGATTGTATGGCGGCGGGAGTACCGGCCAGAGTAAGAGGTTAGTCGCGAGTATGTGTCTGCGCGGCATTTATAAACTTACGAGCGCGCTGCCTTAACAAAGTTGAGACAAAAAATGCGCAGGAATGGGGAGAAAGATGGGGATCAAAATTATTGCGGAAGCCGGGGTGAATCATAACGGAGACGTGGACTTGGCAAAAGAAATGATATGCAGGGCGAAAGAAGCGGGAGCAGACTACATTAAATTTCAGACTTTTGTGCCGGAGAACCTTGTATCCAGATATGCTTCAATGGCGGAATATCAAAAAAAGGCGACAAAGGAAGAGCAATCGCAGCTTCAGATGTTGAAAAGCCTTGCATTGACAAAAGAAGATTTTGTCCAATTATATGTGTGCTGTCAGGAAAACGAAATTGGCTTTCTTTCGACCCCCTTTGATTTGGAAAGTGTGGATTTTCTTGATTCATTGAAGATGGACTTCTGGAAAGTGCCGTCCGGGGAGATTGAAAATCTGCCGTATCTGGAAAAGATTGGAAAAACGAAAAAAAAGGTAGTTCTTTCTACCGGCATGTGCGAGATGCATGAAGTGAAAGCGGCGATCGGAGTATTGGAAGCAATGGGAACGAAAGATATTACGGTATTACATTGCAATACGGAATATCCCACCCCCTATTGCGATGTGAATCTGCGAGCGATGCTGCAAATGAAGGAAGTATTGAAAAAACCGGTGGGATATTCGGATCATACTTTGGGGACTGAAGTAGCGATAGCGGCAGCGGCCTTAGGGGCAGTTGTGATAGAGAAGCATTTTACGGTGGATAAGAATATGCCGGGGCCGGATCATAAGGCCAGTCTGGAACCGGAGGAATTAAAAAGTATGATTGGCTCGATCCGCAAGATCGAGATCTGCTTGGGAGACGGATGGAAAAGAATGACAAAATCGGAAGAAAAGAATTGTTTTGCGGCGCGAAAAAGTATAGTGGCCAAAAGAGATATTTTAAAAGGAGAAATATTCAGCGATAAAAACCTGACGGTAAAGAGGCCGGGAAATGGAATCAGTCCGATGCGGTGGCATGAGGTGATTGGTATGCGGGCGGAGCATGATTTTAAAGAAGATGAATGGATTATTTTATCATAAAGTATAAAGATTGGGCTGGACAGCTAAATGGCGAAAAAAATATGTGTGATAACAGGAACAAGGGCGGAATACGGGCTATTAAGACCTTTGATGATAAAATTAAGAAATGATAAAGAACTGGAACTGGAAATTGTAGTCACCGGTATGCATCTGTCCCCGGAATTTGGCCTTACTTATCGGGAACTGGAAACGGATGGTTTCGAGATAACAGAACGCAATGAAATGCTCTTGAGTTCGGACACTCCCAATGGCATCGCCAAATCTACGGGTTTGGGTATGATTGGCTTTGCGGATATATTTACGAGAATGCGTCCGGATATGGTAGTATTGCTGGGGGATAGATACGAGACTTTGGCGGCGGCCGTGGCGGCTATGCTGCATAAGATACCCATTGCCCATATTCACGGCGGGGAATTGACGGAGGGAGCTGTGGATGACTCCGTCAGGCATTCTATAACGAAAATGAGCGCTTTGCATTTTACGGCGACCGAACAATACAGGAATCGGGTGATCCAACTGGGAGAACAGCCAGAGCGGGTATTTTGCGTAGGGGCTCTGGGAGTGGAAAATATAGAAACGCTGCAGTTATTGACCAAGGCGGAGCTGGAGGACAGCATATGTTTTAAACTGGATACACCTTATCTCGTTGTTACTTTTCATCCGGTAACTTTGGAAAGTCATACGGCGGAAAGTCAGTTTCAGACATTGTTAGATGCACTGGATCGGTTTCGGAATTATCGTATGATATTTACAAAGGCAAACGCTGATGCGGACGGAAGGATTATTAATCGGAAGATTGATGAATTTGTAGGACGGAATCAGAACCGCATGCTGGGAATAACATCTTTAGGTATGCTCCGGTATTTAAGTGCATTGAAATATTGCGAGATGGTGATTGGCAATTCATCCAGCGGGTTGCTGGAAGCCCCATCTTTCCATATACCTACTGTTAATATCGGGGAAAGACAGAGGGGACGCGTCAGGGGAAGGAGTGTTATAGACTGCGGCAATGGGGAAGAGGAGATTGTGGAGGCTATACGGGCGGCGGAAAGGATGGCTGTCAGCGGTGAATTAGTGAGCATAGAAAATCCCTATGCAGGGATCAATACGTCCGATACTATTTTAAAGAGGATAAAAGAGTATTTGTCAAATGATTGCGGTACAAAAAAGGAATTTTATGATATAAATTTGGAAAGGGAATAAAAACGGAAAAGAGGAAGGTTTGATATGAATATAATGGTCATAGGGCTTGGCTCTATGGGGATACGAAGAATACGTTTAATAAGAGAGTTAAAGATTCCTGCGGATATTATCGGCGTTGACAGCCGGCCTGAACGATGCGATGCTGCCAGAGCCCGGTTCGGCGTAACGTGCTGTGTAACTGTAGAAGAGGCGCGGCAGCGGGGGGAAATATCTTGTGCATTTATATGTACCTCACCTTTAAGCCATGCAAAACTGATCTGGCTATGCCTTTCTTACGGTTATCATGTGTTTACGGAAATCAACCTGGTTTCGGATAGATATACGGAAAACATAAATCTCGCGCGGGAAAAGGGATTAACGCTGTTTTTATCTTCTACACCGTTGTATAAATCAGAGATGTGCTATATTGATAAAAGACTGAAGGAAAGCGGTAAGCAATGCATTTATCAGTATCATGTGGGGCAATATTTACCGGATTGGCATCCATGGGATAATTTGCAAGACTTTTTTGTAAGTGATAGGAAGACCAATGGGTGCCGGGAAATCTTAGGCATTGAACTGCCATGGATGCAGAATACCTTTGGAAAGATAAAAAGAATCCATGTATGGAAAAGGAAGCTTTTGGACTTGCCATTGGATTTTCCGGATACTTATATGATTCAGATAGCACATGAAAATGGAAATGCGGGAAGCCTGATTGTCGATGTGGTCAGCAGACAGGCGGTAAGGCATTTGGAAGTGCTGAACGGAGATATTTATATCAAATGGAATGGCCGGCCGGATACGCTGTATGAAAGAAATGTGGAAACAAGAGAACTGGAACCGGTAAACCCAGGAAATTATACCCATGAAAAAGGATATGGGGAATTTATCAATGAGTACGCGTATAGGAAAGAAATAGAAGAATTTTTTGAAGTAATACGAGGTAAAAAGCCGCGATATACCTTCGAACAGGATATGGAAACGCTGGAAATTATTGACAGAATGGAAAGAGGGGAAGATGAGGATGAGTAAAAATGATGAGTATGGAAAAAAGGCGCATTTACTGATTCCGGCAGGGGCGCATACTTACAGCAGAACGGATGAGGTATTTCCGGGAAACGCTCCTAGAATTATTGAAAAAAGCAAAGGAGTCCATACCTGGGATGTAGATGGAAACGAGTATATAGATTATGGTATGGCTTGCAGGTCTGTGACGGTAGGATATGATTATGAGAGAATCTCAGAGGCAGCCATAAGGCAGATACATAATGGAAATACCGCGACCAAGGCTTCTAAGATAGAAGTGGAGGCGGCTGAAAAAATGTGTGGTTTATTTCCATGGGTCGATATGGTGAAGTTCGCAAAGAATGGCTCGACGGTAACATCGGCGGCAACGAAGCTGGCAAGGGCATATACGGGGAAAAAATATATTGCACGCTGTAAGGAGCATTCTTTCTTTTCCTATGACGATTGGTTTATAGGAAGCACGGTAATGGACGCCGGTATTCCGCAGGAAATCAGCAGACTGACACTGCAATTCAGTTTTAACGATATCGATTCCGTAAAAAGTTTATTTGAGAAATATAATGGAGAAATCGCCGCATTGATTATGGAACCTTGTGATGCGGAGGAACCGGCAAATAATTTCCTTCAGGAAGTAAGAAAGCTATGTACGGAATATGGCGTTGTCTATATCCTTGATGAAATGATAACGGGGTTCCGCTGGGATTTGCAGGGGGCATGTAAATATTATGGAGTAGAACCTGATCTTGTAACATTTGGAAAGGGTATGGCAAACGGATTTTCGGTTGCTGCATTGGGGGGAAAACGCGAAATAATGGATATGGGCGGACTGACTCCGGGGAAAGAGAGAGTTTTTCTTATTTCCACGACACATGGCGCTGAAATGAGCAGTTTGGGAGCATTAGTGGAAACGATTGATGTATATCGGGAGTTGAATGTGACAGGGCATATTTGGGATATGGGGACAAGGCTTGTGGAAGGCTTAAAGGAAATCGCAAGAGAATATTTTTTAGAGGATTATTTTTACATAGAAGGGGCTAATTGCTCGCCTAATTTTGTGGTGTGTGGAAGGGATCAAACACCTTCTTTGGAACATAGAACGGTATTTTGCCAGGAGCTGTTGAAAGAGGGCATTCTGCTCCCTTATATTGCCATTGCGTATGAACATACCGAAAAAGAAATTGATATAACGCTGGAGGCAGCGAGAAGGGCTATGAAGATATATGGAGATTCGCTGAACGGGGATGTCAGGCAGTTTCTTTCAGGCAATGTAATCAAGCCGGTTTTCCGAAAATATAATGATGGGGAGTGAAAAGAAAGGGTGGATTTATGTATAAACAGTATAGTTTTCTGGCCATAGTTACCGCAAGAGGTGGTTCGAAAGGACTTCCGGGTAAAAATATTAAAACCTTAAACGGAAAACCGCTGATTGGGTGGACATTAAGGCAGCTGGAAAACAGCAGGTATATCGACGATGTGTTTGTTTCAACAGATAGTGAAGAAATAGCGGAGGTCAGCCGGCAATACGGTTTTGGTGTGCCATGGCTGCGGCCGGCATATTTGGCGGAAGATGCTACTTCATCCGTGGATGTGCTGCTTTATACACTTCAACTTCTGGAGGAGCAGGGAAAGGTATTCGATTATATTTTATTGCTGGAACCAACCTCCCCTTTGAGAAAACGAAATGATATAGACGAAATGATAAAGCTGGCGGGGGATCACCCTGAGAGGGACGGAGTAATATCCGTGGGGGAAGTAAGAGGAGAACATCCGGCCATTATGAAAAAAATAAGCAATAGTGGAAATGTGATACCATATATGGAAAAAGAGGAAAAGGGATATCAGAGGCAGCAATTTCAGAAGGTATATTTTCCTTATGGAGTGGGGTATCTGATCAAAGCCTGTAAGCTGAAAGAATTCCATAATATATATACGGATCATATGCTGCCATATTATATTGAAAGATGGCAGAATTATGAAATTGATGATATTTATGATTTTACGTGTGTGGAAAGTATTATGAAAATGGAGAAGGATAATATATGAAAAAGTATCTGGTAATTGGCCTGGGTTCCATGGGGAAACGCAGGATCAGATGTCTGCTGGAACTGGGAGTGTCCGGAAGCAATATTATTGGAATAGAAAAAAGAAGGGATCGGTGTGAGGAAGCAAGGGAAACGTATGGTGTGAGCATTGCAGAGGATGAAAAGGATATTGATTTTTCCGAAATAGAAGCTGTTATTGTGTCTCTGCCGCCGGACAAGCACTGGGAAGGAGCAGAGATTGCTTTGAGGCATCGAAAACCGGTATTTATAGAAGCGAGCGTTCTTCTGGAGGATGTAAGGAAGATAAGGGAACGGAATACGCCTGATGTATTTATTGCCCCATCCTGTACTTTCGTATTTCATACCATGATTCGGAAAATAAAAGAGATAGTCATATCCGGGAAATATGGAAAAGTGTGCAATTTTTCTTACCATAGTGGACAATATCTGCCAGATTGGCATCCGTGGGAAAAGGTTACGGATTTTTACGCAAGCAATAGAGCGACAGGAGGAGCGCGGGAAATTGTTCCGTATGAGTTGACCTGGATAACGGATGTATTTGGGTTTCCGAATGCGATCAAAGGGTATTACAGGAAGACGACAGACCTTGGATGCGATATTGAGGACAGCTATGTCTGCGCTATTGACTATGGAAATATGATAGGGAGTCTGCTGGTAGATGTTGTAGGAAGGAATGCGGCGAGGAATTTGCTGATTAATTTTGAAAAAGCACAGTTGCAATGGAGATGGGACAAGAAAAGAATAGAAATATTTGAGGCAAAAACAGGAGAATGGATATATATAGACCAGGACGATGAAATGCATGAAGAAGGATATAATGCCAATATAAGCGAAGATATGTATATCAGGGAGATTGACGCCTTTTTAAGAGGGGTTAGGAACAGAAAAAATTTTCCAAATACAGTTGAAAAAGACATCGCAGTATTGGAATTATTGAATGAGGTGGAAAAATCGGATGAAGGTTAATGTTGTTATGTACCATTATACGAGGGATCTGAAGCATAGCAGGTATCCGAGATTAAAAGGGTTGGATTATGAATTGTTTCGGCAGCAGATTCATTTTTTAAAAGAAAACTTTAATATCGTATCAATGGAAGAAGTGATCGCTGCGGCAGATGGTAAGTATGAATTGCCGGAACAGGCAGCATTGCTGACTTTCGATGATGGATATATAGATAATTATACATATGCATTACCTATATTAGAAGAGGCCAAAGTACAGGGGGCTTTCTTTATTCCGGGAAAAACGTTTGCTACTCATCAGTTGTTGGATGTGAACAAGATTCACTTTATTCTTGCCAGTGCGGATATCGGTAAATTGCTGGAGGATGTGCTTGAACGAATGGATTATTATCGTGGGGGAGAGTATGATTATCCATCGAATAAGGATTTGTTTCAAAAATTTGCACAGAAGGACAGGTTTGATTCAGAAGAAGTAGTTTTTATAAAAAAGATTTTGCAGACAGTGCTGCCGGAAGAAGCAAGGAATCGCATTGCAAGTGATTTATTGAAAAAGCATGTAGGCGTTACGGAGGAACAGCTGGCGTATGATTTGTATATGACAGAGGATCAGATTCGGACGATGAAAAGGCATGGTATGTATATCGGAATCCATGGGTATGACCATTACTGGCTGGGGAATCTTCCACAGGAGAAGATGAGGGAAGATATTTCAAAAGCGCTGGAGGTAATGGATGAATTCATAGATGGAAAACGCTGGGTCATGAATTATCCATACGGAAATTATAATGAGAAGGTGATTCGGTTTATTGAAGAAAAAGGAGCCTGTCTGGGATTGACAACAAAGGTGGCTGTGGCAGATTTAAAAGGAGATAACAGGTTTGAACTGCCAAGACTGGATTGTAATGATTTCCCGCCCATAAGTGATCATTATAGAGAAATAAATATTACGTGACGATGGAAATGAGAGCTATTGATTGGGAACGATTGATAGAGTGGAGGATAACAATAATGATAAAAGAAAAGCAAATGAATGATCAGAATAAATGGAACAGGGCCTATCACCGGGGCGGAAATATATGTTTTTACCCTCACGAAGAAATTATTCGGTTTATAAATAAGTATGTGAGAAAGAGAGACGGCATCAATGAATTTCATAATGTGATGGATTTGCCGGAAGAGGAGTGGAACTGCTTTAGAAGTCTGGATCTTGGATGCGGAATTGGGCGTCATGTGAAATTTTTAGATGAATTTGGACTGAACCCTTTTGGGGTTGATCTTTCTGACGCGGCGGTTTCCATGGGGAAAAATTGGTTTCGGGAACTCGGAAGAGAGGAACTGGCAGATAAAATAATCGTTGGAAACGTTATGGACTTACCCTATGATGACGAGTTTTTTTGGATTTGTGTTTCATGCGGAACTTTGGACTCAATGAATAGGGAAATTGCGAAAAAGGGGATGGAAGAAGCTCTTCGGGTTCTGAAAAAAGGAGGACTGATGTATTTGGATCTGATTATGAATACGGAAAAAGGGAATAAAGATGAAATTGTAGATTTTGGCTATGAAAAGGATACCGTGCAATCTTATTTTACAGTAGAAGGGATGAAAGATTTTCTGGGAGAAGGGGTTGAGATTATGGAATTCAACATTGTTACATTGTGCGATGAAACCGGAAAAGAAAAGGACAAAAGAGCGCATCTTGTTATTCGCAAAAATGGGTAGTGCAGGATTTGCTGCATGAAAAAACTGTTTTTATGGGTTGGCGAAGAAAAGGGATAATGGAAATATGGGAAGTTTGTCTGAATGCAGGATTAGGAAAGCGACAAGGGACGATATCGACAATATTGCGGAATTTATTGAAAAATATTGGAATCCTGATCATATTTTGTGTAAATCAAAAGAATTTATGGAGTGGCAGCATTGTTTTTGGGGAGAAGTTTGCTTTGTAATTGCGGAAAATAAGGAGAGCCATGAGCTGGAGGGGATCGTTGGTTATATACCATACGCGAAAGGGAAGGAAAGAGATGTATTTGGGGCTTTGTGGAAAGTCAGAAATAACCGTTATCCTATGCTGGGGCTTAAACTGAAATTATATTTAATGAATCATATTGGGGCAAAGACATTATCTGCGATTGGATTGAATCCAAACACGTTGGAATTGCACAGAAGAAGCGGCAGCTTTTTGGGAACTCTCAAGCACTACTATTTGCTTTCGGATCAGGAAGAATATAAGATTGCTAAAATAGTTACTAAAATAATAATTCCTTATAATAGAGAAAAAGAGCAATACCGCATGGAAAGATTACAGGATGTGGAAAGAATAAAGGGAGTATGTGACAGAGAGAAAAGGCAGAAAAAATTTCCGGAAAAAAGTTTTGATTTTATTTGTCATCGTTATTTACAGCATCCGGTTTATCGATATCAGATATGGGAGATCCGAAATGGAGAAGATACAATGGGAATGTTTGTCATGAGAAAAATTGATTGCAATTCTGTATCTGTATTAAGGATCGTGGATTATATTGGTGATACGGGGGCGATTGCCCATACGGGCGCTGAACTGCAAAAGCTACTGAAAGGATATGAATACATTGACTTTTATTTATATGGCATTGAGGATGATATTTTAAAAGATGCAGGATTTGTTTTAAAGCCGGATGATGATAGCAATATTATTCCTAATTATTTTGAACCTTTTGTACAGAAAAATATCTTACTGGATTTTTTTTCTTCTTCAGGCGATGTAGTTTTATTTAGAGGAGATGGGGATCAGGATCGTCCCAATTTTATAGGAGAGATCAGGATCGATGATGCAAACTAACCATAAGATGGAGGGAAGCAAAAAATGGGCAATGTATTTATAAAAAAGAAACGAATGACGGAAAAAATGGTGGCTTTATCAAGAGCATATGCCAAAAGTCATGGGCATGGAACAAGTGTGAAGGGTTTCATACTGAATTTTTCCAATAAATGTAATTTTCAGTGCCCTCACTGCTATACCAGATCGGGAGCAGGAGAATTTGGGGAAACAAAATTAACGTTAGAAGACATTCGGAAATTGGCAGATGAAGCGGATACATTAGGCGTGTATGAGATAGACATCCAGGGCGGTGAGCCGTTATTGAATCCTCAGCTTTTTGATATATTGGATGCGATTCAAACAGAAAGATTTTATGTATATATTACAACGAACGGCTGGTTTTTAGATATGGAAATGGCGAAGAAACTGGCAGAAAGTGGGGTTGATCGTATCAGTATATCTATTGACGCTTTTTCCCAGGAGGAGCATGATAAATTCCGCAAGAAGGAAGGATCGTTTAAAAGGTGTATAGAAGCGATTTATAACACACAAATGGCTGGAATGAAAGCTTATGTAAATATTGTTGTCGGCCGCTACAATGCGCAAAGTAAGGAACTGAAAGACTTTGTTAATTATTTGGAAGAGAATAATTGCGGGATTGTTTTCAACTGTGCTTCACCGACAGGAAACTGGAGGAATCATTATGAGGTTATGCTGACAGAAGAGGATTCGAAAGCATTGGAGCAGTTAAAGTCAGATCATCCGTCTATTATCCGTGATTTATGGAATTATTTTAATCCAGAAGATAAGCTTGTATACGGCTGCCCGGCGGTAAATTTATTCTATGTAAATCCCAAAGGGGATATTCTGCCATGCCCATATATTCATACAAAACTGGGAAATATTAAAGAGGAGCCTTTAAAAGATATCCTACAAAGAGGATTCAGCATAAAAAAATTTCGGGAATATAGCGGCAAATGTCTGGTAGGAGAAGATGAAGAGTTTGCCAGAAAGTATTTAGACAGGGATATGACGATATTAGATCCGATACCGCTGGAAGAATTGTTTGATGAGGAAGACAGAGTAGCCGCAGATGGTGATGAGGAGAAAAAAGAATGAGGCTGGAAGCATTTTCGAAGGAATTAAAAAAGATACCGATGACCGGCGGATTTATCAGCCAAATAGAGATACTAAAAGGGCGATATGGAGAAGAGTACCAGGAAATTGCAGAAAGCATATTGGATTTGTTTGAAGCGTTGGAACTGGATGCCGTAAAGATAAGCCGGAAATATATTTATGACTATTTAAAACAGCTGGATTATTTTATCAGGCATCAGGACTATGGACATGCGGACTTTGATGAGATACGCGATAAGATATACGACAATCGAAAGACCATGCTGGAAACTTATATGCCAGGTTTGTTGATATCGTACGCATATACTACAATTCTTTATGAAAAAAATCATCTTTTTGTTTCGGAGTTTTTGCCGAGACTGGCGGATCATATGAACGGGATCGAGATTGGCTTTGGAGAAGGGTTTTATATTTGGGAGATTTTAAGAAAGAATATGGGGATAAAAATAGCAGGTTATGATATATCGCCGTATGCGATTGAATTTGCTTCCCATGTGTTGGAAACGGCAGGTGTTTCACAGGGTCATTACGAGCTGCAGTATGGAAATGTGCTGGAAGGCATCGGACAGCCCGATGAATCAGTGGATTTTGCAGTGTTGGCGGAAGTGATCGAACATATTCCCAATCCCGTGACCGGGATCAAAGAGGTGGTAAGAACTTTGAAAGCAGGTGGGATCTTATATTTAACGACAGTCATTGATTCTAACCATATGGATCATATTTCTAATTTTGCATCGCCTGCTGTTGTGGAAGAGATGCTGAAAAAGGAGCATATGGAGATCGTGAAAAAGCGAATCTACCATATGACGGATGATTTTCCGGAGTCCAAAGATGTTTCTATAGGTTTAGCATATATCGCAAAAAAGAATGGGTAAGAGGTTTGGAATATATGAATGAAATATATCGGTTGTCAGACTATTCATATATGATGCGGCAAAAACGGGAGGAGAAAGAGCGGCTTTTGCGATCAAAGGATTTGCAGGAGAAAAGAATCGCTGTTCTGTGCGGCTCTACATTTGGAGAAATAAAGGAGTTTCTGGAGATATATTTGCTTCATTACGGAATAAAGCCGGTTTTCCTTATCGGAGAATATAATCGTTTTTTTGAAGAAGCCTGTTTTTCCAATGATGCTTTAAAAGAATTCGCTCCTGATATTATTTTTATTCATATGACGAATAAAAACTTGTTGTATCGTTTTGATTCGGGCGATACAACGAATCAGCTGCTGATGGAAGAAGAAAAAAGACTGATGCAAATGTGGAAGGCGTTGGAGGAACAATACCATTGTATAATTATTCAAAATAATTTTGAGTATTTTTCATATAGAATCATAGGGAATATGGCAAGAACATGTGTGGATGGGAGCGTAAAATATATCGATGATATCAATCGGTTTCTTTCGACCTATGTGAGTAAAAATAAGAACATTTATCTAAATGATATTCACTTTCTGGCTTCCTATATTGGTTTGAGAAATTGGAATGACGACAGAATGTGGAATATGTATAAATATCCAATGGGAATGTCCTCGATGCCGCGTTATGCCCTCAGCATAGCATCCATTATAAAATCCGTTTTTGGAAAGAATAAGAAGACAATAATTACGGATTTGGACAATACATTATGGGGAGGTATCATCGGAGAGCTGGGTGCGGAAAACATTAAGCTGGGGAATGAGACTCCTCAGGGGGAATCGTTTGAATTGATCCATCGATATTTGAAATATTTATCGAAGCATGGAATTGCGTTGAACATTTGTTCAAAGAATGAATATGAAGCAGGAATCAGCGGATTGCGTTCGAAAAAGTCCATTTTGAAAGAGGAAGATTTTGTTATTAAAAAAATCAACTGGAAAAATAAGCATGAAAATATCGAAGATATTTTAAAGGAATTAAATGTAACAGGGGATTCAGCTGTTTTTTTGGACGATAATCCGGTGGAATGCGATAGTGTGAAGGGAATGCTGCCATCATTGGAAGTGTTGCAGATGGAAAAGGTAAGAGACTTTTTGGAGGAAATGGAAGCAATATCTTTCTTTGAAATGACAGGAGAAACGCAGGAGGACCGGCAGCGCAATCAATATTACATGGAAAACGTGGAAAGGGGGGAAGCGAAGAAGCAATATCAAAATTATGATGACTATTTAAAGGCACTGCATATGGTATGTTACGTGGATTCTGTACATGATACCAATATCGACAGAATAGTACAGCTTTTCAATAAAACGAATCAGTTTAATTTTTTGACGAAACGTTATACGGTGGAAGAAATAAAGGAATTAAGTGAAAAATCCGGGATGAAGGCGATTGTATTGGATTTGGAAGATAAATTCGGCAGTAACGGTATCGTTTCTGCTGCTATTGTCCGCTTCGAGGGGGAGGAAGCATTTATTGACGGATGGGTAATGAGCTGCCGAGTGTTTGAGCGCGGATTGGAATTAGTTATGATGGAGTTAATTTGTAAACTTTGTCTGAAACAGAATATTTGTGTACTTCATGGGTATTACCGTGAGACGGCAAAAAATAAGAAGATAGCTGATTTCTTTGGAAATATGGGGTTTGAGGAAAAAAGCTATGACCAGGAAAGCAAAAAAAAGGAATGGGTTTGTAAGAATATCCATCATTTATTAAAGATATGCAAGACGGATCATATTATCATAAAGGATGAAAAATTTAACAACGGAGGAAAGATTGAAAATGAAAAATATATTAGAACGAATCAATAAAGTGTTTCAAATTGTTTTTGGTATGGAAGATTTGGTTGTTTTGGAGGAAACCTGTGCGGATGATATTGAAGAGTGGGATTCCCTGCAGCATATTAACCTTTTGTCAATGCTGGAAAAAGAATTTGAAATCGAATTTGATATAGATGAGATTGTTTCTATGGAAAATGTGGGCGACATGGCAAAAATAATTGAAGGAAAACTTTAAGATATTTGAAACAGGGAAAGAGGATAGGGGGAAAAGAAAATGTTGCATATTGCGATTATAGGCGTGGGAGGATTGGGCATGAGGTATGTGCAATCATTGGCCCGATTCAGGTATGAAGCGAAAATACAAATGGTTGACATTTCTCGGGAGGCATTAGAAAAAGCGGAAGCCTTGTTCTATTCGTCGGGGCCGAGGAACCACCTGGTGTTGGAAAGTCTGGAAAGTCTGGACGGATTGGAGGGATGTTTGGATATTGCAGCAATAGTTACGGGATCCGGTCCGAGAAGGAGATTGCTGGAGGAACTTTTAGAAACGAAGCAGGTGAAGAATTTATTATTGGAAAAGGTGCTGTTTCCTCAAATGGATGATTATATGGCAGCAGAACGTATGATAAAAGACCATGGCTGTAAGGCCTGGGTAAATTGTGGCAGAAGATTGTTTGATTTTTACAATCAGCTAAAAGCGGAATTTGAAGGAGAGCGGATCACTTTTCTCTTAAGGGGAGGCGCATGGGGAATTGGATGCAACGGGATTCATTTTTTGGATCTCATCAGTTTTATTACGGGGGATATGGGAGGTATTCGTATTTATACGGAAAAGTTGGACGATGAAATCATAGAAAGCAGAAGAGCCGGGTATATAGAGTTTACGGGGACATTAACGGGAAGTATGGAAGGCTGTGATAATTTTTCCATAACATCGGACAAAGCAGGGGACGCTCCGATCATATATACCATAGCGTCAGAAAAGAAATTGTGTATGGTAAATGAATTGGCCGGAAGAGCGGTCTTCTTGGATGCAGAGGGGAATTGGAATAGCAGGGAAATTCTGTTTTCCACAAGGATGCAGAGCGAATTTACCGCACCATTGTTTGAAGAAATAATAGAGACAGGTGGATGCATGCTACCGGATTACCAGACATCTATGCGAATACATATGCCGCTCTTAAAGGAATTGCTGAATTTTATGAATCTTAAAAACGGGACAGAGGAAAAGATCTGTCCGATCACATAGCGTGTGCAAAGGAAAGCAGCACAGAAGTGGAGAAAAAATGAAAATGGATTGGAAAGAAAAAATAAGAGAAGTCCTGCTCGTCGGAGCGGGATATATGGGAATGGAATATGCGAAGGTTTTGAGTGCATTGGACGTCTCTTACACAGCAGTGACCAGGGGGAAGGAAAAGGCGGAAATCTTTGAAAAGGAAACAGGGCATAGCGTGATTGCAGGAGGAATAGAAAACTTTTTGCTAAATAACAAGGAAGAGTATAATATCGCAATCGTCGCTTTGCCGGTAGATTTGCAAAAAAATTGCGTGATGCAGCTTATCCGGAACGGTGTAAAAAAGATATTGTTGGAGAAGCCGGGAGCGTTTTATGTTCATGAAATGCATGAAATGAATCAGGCAGCTGAGGAAAATGGAGCTGTCATAAAAATTGCTTACAACAGAAGGTTTTATAATTCCGTGCTGGAGGCAGAACGGATAATAGAGGAAGACGGAGGAATTTCTTCCGTTTTTTTTGAATTTACGGAATTAAACTGTAAAAGAAAAGAGGATGTGGTGAAACATTTCATTGGTAATTCCACCCATGTTGTGGATTTGGCTTTTTATTTGGCCGGGGTGCCTAAAACGCTGTATGGGATCAGCCGTATGGATGAGAAAAATCTAGTATTTACCGGTATAGGAATAACGGAAAAAAATATTATCTGCTCTTATATAGCGAATTATCTGGCACCTGGCAGATGGGGAGTGGAGGTAATGACGCCAAGACACCGGTTGATTTTCAGACCCATGGAAAAATTGCATATTCAGGAATTAAACTCTTTTCATATAAAAGAATGGGAGAGCGCAGACCAGGATGATATTTTATTTAAACCAGGAATATATAAAGAAGTAAAGACGTTTTTATATGACACAGAGAATAAAAGGCTGTTGTCAGGCAAAGAGCAGGAGGCGTATATGAGCGTTTATGATAAAATTATATATGGAACGGAGCGAGTTTAATAGCTGCCGGAAGTGGTGCAGAGGAATGACTATTATGCGACTCGAATAAGAAGATATTAGACTAAAAATATCTTGACAAGAACAGTTCTTTTAAATATTATGAAAACAGTATCTTTATCAGAGGATGAAGATAGAAAACGTTTAATCCCAAGTTTGTGTCAGCACG
>Ga0137308_101740_pt1 | contig 18578 bp, 21 predicted proteins | sample Inofrocosms_June_FD_97181 | JGI IMG/M metagenome (GOLD analysis project Ga0137308, IMG submission 97181) | Mouse cecal microbial communities from Vienna, Austria - N-Acetylneuraminic and N-Acetylglucosamine D2O microcosms_June | ecosystem: Host-associated > Mammals > Digestive system > Large... | reverse complement strand
GAGCTGTATGATTATTGATGAGGAGGCTATGGCTCCAATGGTCAGAGGGGAGCAGGATTATTTGTATAAGAGTGAGCATGGGAAGAGTTCCCCGCAGGAGAACCTTGACGCTTTTACGGCCTTTGGCGCTGAAGGCCGTCCGATCTGGAAGCCGATGCATATGCAGCCGATTTATCGGACGAATGCTTTTGTGACGGTGGAAGGGGGCAGAAGGTGCGGGAGGAATGCGTACATAAGTGGTTCAGGTGTTGATGTTGGGGCGGATATCTTCAGAAGAGGATTGTGTTTGCCGAGTGATAACAAAATGACTCCGGAGCAGCAGGACATTGTGATTGATATTATTCATAGATGTTTTGAATGATAGTCATATTTATAGATGTAGTAGACATAGTGCTGCTTGATTGGCGGTCATGTGTTTTATTTGAGATATCAGGATTAATGAAGAGGAAAGATTAGTATGAGGTATATAGCTCTCTCTTTTGACGATTCCAGAGCAGACACATATGAAATCGCAAAACCAATAATGGAAAAGTATGGTTTGATTGGAACGGTAAACGTCATTTCTGATTTTGTGCTCCATCCTGACCATTGCAGTCTTATCAGTTCTCCAAGAGTTATGATTCCAGAGCAATTGCATAAATGGCAACGATGGGGAGGAGAGATTGCATGTCATGGAAGCACACACAATAACACTCCAGAGGATGTAATCAAAAACATAGAAGAATTAAGAGCCATTGGAGTAGATACAAAAGACATTGGATTTGCAAGTCCGTCCTCATGGCTCACACATAAGAACATGGAGGACTCTGGCATCTATGAGTTAAAGAAGAACGGGACATTATCATATCTTCGCTCAGGAATCCAGATAAGGCGGGAGGGGATAGTGTACACGATACTATCGGTTTTAGAACAATATACTCATAGCAAGTACCTTTATTATTATCTCAATAAAAGAAATATCATTAAGCGGAATCAGAAATACGCCATATATCGATCAGCGGCAATCAAGGATTTTACTACAGTTAAGCAGATTCAGTACATTGTGGAAAAGATGAACGAGGATGATGGCCTGATCATCATGCTGCATGGGGTATTGGATAAAGGAGATCAATTTTATGGGAAAGACCATTACTATTGGGATTCTGATAAATTTGACAACCTTTGTAGATGGCTGAAAGATAAGAAAGATATTGAGGTTGTCACAACCATTGCATTACATAAGATAATCAGTTCAGCTGTTACTTGAGACGCTGGACGATCGGGTTTATTTGGAAGCCAGGAGGCTTAAATGTTTGGATTCGAGTTTGCACACAAGAAAAAACATCATGATTTTCCCCAATATGATATGTCGAAAGCAGTAAAGCCTGAGCACATTTCCCTGATATCACCATTAGTCTGGCAAGAACACTGTGTAGAATGTGCTATGCCAGACTGTTATAGAACTTGTGAGCACTATAAAAGAAGATCAGATGGAAGATGCCGGCTTTTTAAGTATGGAATTGAGAGATTTGAGAATAAAGAATCTATCTTGAATCAAAACGTTGTCATTGATATGGATGAATGGGCAAAGCTGGAGACATTTTTTTACACATCTGGAATGACGTATCCGGAGGTTGATAAAGTTAACAAGCGTGTGGTTGAATTGGGAAATGCCGCACAGACACTGAAAGCTGGTAAGCTTAGAAGATTTATCTACTATATAAAAGAATACTACACACGTAAAATTGGCGATCGAAATTCGGATATTCCACACTTCTTTTTGTGCGAAATCATTAATGAGGAGATACCATATGTTATTAATCTTGAGAACAGGGCTGACAATGAAACAGTTTATAGAAATAGTTTGAAAGTAAAAAAGGGATTCAATCGATTTTTGATTCCGACAAGTGAATTTAATTTTGTTTATGGCTGTAGGAATAACCTCCTTATGTATCCTGAGGGGAATGAACAACAGCTTATCAATTTTGTTTCACTTGAGCTTGTTTCGTTTAAGCCTGAATACATGGACTTATATTTACTAAAATCAGATAAGAAAGTCAAATGTGTTGTATGGGATTTAGACAATACGGTCTGGGATGGAACTCTCGGAGAAGACGGGATTGATGGAATTAAGGTCAAACGGGAGATTATCGAGATAATTAAAAATCTGGATTCAAAGGGGATAATTAATTCAATATCCAGTAAGAATTATGAAGATAAGGCAATAGAAGCATTAAGGAAATTTGGGATTTATGACTACTTTGTATATCCGATGATTAATTGGGGTATAAAAAGTCAGAATATAAGATCCATAGTAAAGACTCTTGATATAGGAATGGATACATTCGTTTTTGTGGATGATTCATTCTTTGAATTGAATGAAGTAAAAGAGAACTGTCCAGGTATTCGGGTATGTAATGTAAATGATATGATGGAATTTGTAAAAGATAAGATATTTGATGTGCCAGTTACAGAGGAAAGTAAGAGGCGCAGAGAGTCGTATAAGGAAATTGCAAATAGAAATAGGGCGGCAGAGGAACACCCAGGTAATATTATTGAATTTCTTAGAAGCTGCCAGATGGAAGCACGTGTAAATAAACCATCTGAATCCGAGCTGATGCGATGCTATGAGCTTCTGCAACGGACAAATCAGCTTAATATTTCAGGAGAACGTTTATCAATTGATGAAATTATAGAAATAGCAGATTCGTCTGATTATGAATGTTTTAGAATTAAAGTCAAAGACCGCTTTGGTGATTATGGCCTTGTGGGATTTGCTGCGTTTGATATATCTAATCAGGAAAAGGTTGTACTTCGTCATTTTGTATTCTCTTGTAGAGCTGCTCGAAAGAGGATAGAGCAGAACTTCTTTGCGTATATGATTAATCAGTACGAACAGAAAGGATTCAAAAATCTTGAACTCATATGTAAGGTAACAGAAAAAAACAGTCTTATGCGTCAGGTTTTAGAAGAATCGGAGTTGTTTGAAAAGACAGAGGAATTTTCGAAGAAATACAAACTGATACATTCTATGGATAAGGAAGTGTCTGTAGAGAATATAGTGAGAATTTTGGAAGAATAGGAGGAGTTCATGTCGAATAGGCGGTATTTGAATAATATTGTTCATCTCCGCGGAGTGATGGTTCTATTAGTTGTCATAGGTCATGCGTTGTCTATCTTCGTTGATGACTATGCTGGCCATCAAATGATTGAATCAGCAGTGGGAAGTGGATTAAGAAAAATCATATATTCTTTCTATATGCCGGTATTTATGGCAATATCTGGATATCTGTTTTATTTTGAAGTTCGGAAATGTCTGGAAAAGAGAACACTTGAGGGGTACATATCATTCCTGATGAAAAAGGCGAAACGGCTTCTTATCCCGTTTTTCATAGGTTTGTATTTATGGAGAAAACCGTTGTTTTTTTGGCCGATGTTTCTGCGTATGATGGAATGTCTGCGATACTGAAACTACAAGCTTTCTTGTCAATAAGAACAACAGGTGCTTTGTGGTTTCTATATGTTCTATTCATAATATTTGTAGTGCAGAGATTGCTTATTAAAGCGATCTGGAAGTCGAATAAGATTGTGTTGACTTGGATATGTGCATTTGTGGCGGTTAATATAGCATCCTATAAATTCTCCGGACCAGTTCATCATGTGATGCTTTATAACTTTTATTTTTTCCTTGGTGTGCTCATACATAGGTGTCAAAAGAATAGTGTCAAGTCGCCGTTTCTTTTATCTGGAGTGGCTGCTACGGTAGGAACTGTAATCTTAATCTTAATTCAACCAATCGGAATCATTGATTCAATAGTCAGGCTTATCACAGCTTCAGCATACGTATATTTGGCGTTTGGATTGAGCAAGAAATGTGAAAATGTTTTTTGCAAGCCGTTTTATGTGACAAGCGATCTGTCAATGGGGATATACCTATTCCATGAACCTTTGATTGTTGCTATAGGCAGTAAACTTCCTGGCGAAATGAGGGGGGCGGTCGTGTTGAGTTTTATTGTAGTTGGAGTGTTTTTTTCTATGGGTATAACTATTTTCTTAAGAAAAATCGGACTCAAGTTTGTTATGGGTGAATGAAGAAGATACGGTGAGATGATATGTATTTGCAGAGAAAACAAGATTTCTATGAGAAGTATATAAAACGGTTTCTAGATATTATATGCTCACTCCTTGCTATGGCAGTCTTTTGTTGGCTGTATGCGGTCATAGCAATTGCAGTGAAGATAAAGATGGGCTCACCGGTTTTATTTAAGCAGCCAAGGCCCGGAATGGCAAATCCTAAGACGGGGTATGAGAGGATATTTGATATGTACAAATTCCGAACTATGACGGATGAAAAAGATGAGAAAGGTGAGCTGTTACCGGATGAACAAAGACTTCCAAAGTTCGGGAAGATGCTGAGAGCTACTAGCCTCGATGAGCTTCCGGAGGCATTCAACATTCTCAAGGGTGATATGTCTGTCATAGGCCCTCGTCCGCAGCTCATCCGGGATATGGTATTTATGAGCGATGAACAGCGGATGAGACATACAGCTAGACCAGGACTGAGCGGATTAGCACAAGTTATGGGGCGCAACGCAATCACATGGGAAGAGAAGCTTAACTGGGATCTCAAGTACATAGAGAAGGTCAGCTTCTGGAATGATCTTAAGATTATCAGCTTAACTGTAAAAAAGGTCTTTGGAACCGAACAGGCTGAAACGTCAGAAACAGATGTGGCTGATGATTATGGAGATGCTTTGCTGAAAGCAGGGAAGGTGACTCAATCACAATACGAAGCTCTCCAAACTCAAGCAGGAAATTTAATTGCAGAACATGAAAGAAGGTGACGGAGTAGAGAGATGTCAAAGGTAATAGCTTTTAATCCCATCTATTTGAAAGAAAATCAAGGCCATGGAAATGCCAGAAGGGTATCTCTCCAGAATTGTCGTAATGAACTTGTAGCATTGATGGATGCAGATGATATAAGTCTGCCGCAAAGATTCATGCATCAACTTCAGCGATTTGCTAAAAATGATGCTTTGAGCATCGTAGGAGGACAAATTTCGGAGTTTTCAGGAGATGAGAGAAATATTATCGGAATACGAAAAGTTCCAGAAAAGCACGGGGATATTTGTCAATATCTAAAAAAAAGGTGCCCAATGAACCAGGTATCTGTCATGTTTAAGAAAACGGATGTGGAAAATGCAGGAGGATATCAGGATTGGTTTTGCGAAGAAGATTATTACCTTTGGATTAGGATGATGGAAGCAGGATGTATATTTGAGAATGTACCAGAAATTCTTGTAAATGTGCGTGCTGGCGAGAATATGAGTTCCAGACGAGGAGGTTGGAAATATTTCAGAAGCGAGAGAAAATTGCAGAAGTACATGCTTGCTAAAGGTATTATTACCTTCTCACAATACATATACAATATAACGCTTCGATTTAGCGGTGAAGTAATTCTTTCAAATAGTCTTAGGAGTAAAATATTCAAATGTTTAAGGGAAGATGCAAAAGAAAATGACCTTTTGGGAATAGGAAAGGAAAATGAAATGGAATTTTTAGACAAAGAAAGCAGTTTTACTTATCCTCCTTTCTCAGTAGCCATATGCGTTTATGAAAAAGATAATCCAGAGTGGTTTGACATTGCAATGGGCAGTATATTAGACCAAACTGTTAAACCGGCAGAGATCGTACTTGTTGTAGATGGCCCCATACCTGCGTCGATTCAAAATGTGATTGATAAATATGAAATAATCTGTGTGGGGGGGACTGTTAAAAGTAATAAAACTAAAAAATAATGCAGGATTGGGCAATGCATTGAGAATAGCCACAGAAAAATCATCTTTTGAACTGATTGCCCGAATGGATAGTGATGATGTGTCAATTCACGACAGATTTGAACAGCAATTAAATATCCTAGTGAAGCATCCTGAAATAGACATAATTGGTGGCGATATAACAGAGTTCATTGGAGAAGAAAAGAACATTGTTGGAAAAAGAACTGTGCCAAGAACAGATGGCGAGATTAAAGAGTATATGAAGAAGCGGTGTGCCATGAATCATGTCTCAGTGATGTACAAGAAATCAGCGGTTGTAGCTGCTGGAGGTTATCAGGAATGGTTCTGGAATGAAGACTATTATCTATGGATAAGGATGCAGCTTAACAATGCTGTGTTTGCAAATACAGGAACTGTCTTAGTGAAAGTCCGTGTCGGTGGAAAAATGTACCAGCGTCGTGGTGGAAAAAAATATTTCAACAGCGAGGTTAGTCTTCAAAGGTATATGTTGGATCAGGGAATGATTAGAAAAACAACTTTTTTTATCAATTGTGGGAAAAGAATGATGATTCAAAGGATATTGCCAAGCAATATCAGGGGCTGGGTATTTAGGAAATTTGCAAGAAACTAATATAAGAGCTGGAGCAAAAGCCATTATAGATGTAAGAGGGGGCTCATCTAAGTGCTAAACAAAAAAACAATATTAAATGATGCTGCAAACAGTGGAGGTGTTAGGCCTCTTTCAGAGGATGAGCGGGTGGCATTAAAAAGGACCCTGCTTGATATTACAACAGAGATTGATAGTGTCTGCAGGAAGCATGATATAAAACTATTTCTTGTTGGGGGTAGCCTGCTTGGAGCTGTAAGGTATGGTGGCTTCATTCCATGGGATGATGATGTGGATTTTGGAATGATGAGAGAGGACTACAAAAAATTCATTCAAATATTCGATGTGGAATTTGGGGATAGATATTATCTTCGATGTCCTAATTCTCCATATCCCAACGGTAATAGATTTATGCAGATATTTAAAAAGGGTACAGTTTTAGAAACAGCTGAGGGTAATACTCCTTTACAGCCCAATTGTGTCCTTATAGATATTTTTCCCTATGACTTTGTTCCTGATAATGTTTTACATAGAAATATTAAGGGGATTTATTGTAATGGTCTAATGGTTATTGCATCATCGGTAACCTGCTATAAATACTCTAGTAAAGAATATGAGCGGATGATGGTGAAATCGGTTAATGGAAGATTTCTGTATTCAATGCAAAAGTTAATAGGGTTTTTATTCTCCTGGAAAAGTCCTGCTGATTGGTTCAATTGTGTAGATAATGCCGTTCAGTATAGGAGGAATTCAAATTATCTCACAAGTGCTACTGGAAGAAGACATTATTTAGGGGAAGTATTTCACAAGAGTGTGTTTCTTCCGTTAACAGAGATGAAATTCGAAAATCTTACATTGTATGCCCCGGCAGATCCAGGTGCGTATTTGAGGCATAACTACGGAGACAATTTTATGGTTCCGCCATCTAAAGACAAGAGGGAAAGCCATTTTATAAAAAGATTAGAATTATAAATAAAATGAGAGCGGGAAGATACTATGAATATTGCAATAATCTTCGCTGGTGGAACCGGTCAGCGAATGAACACAAAAACAAAGCCAAAGCAGTTTCTTGAACTTCATGGAAAACCAATTATCATCTACACCTTGGAACATTTTGGGCAGCATGAGTTGATAAATGGAATAATTGTTGTCTGCCTGGAGACGTGGATTGGTTACTGCCGCGAGCTTATAGACAAGTTCCATATCAGAAAGGTTAAAGAGATAATCCCAGGTGGTGAGACAGGGATGCTTTCCAGATATAAGGGGGTTAAGAAAGCAGCAGAATTATATCCGGAAGACACCGTATGCCTTATGCATGATGGAGTCAGACCTCTCATTAATCACGAAATCATAAGTAAAAATATTGAGACAGTTGAGAAATATGGATCAGCTGTGACCGTTGCACCGGCAATAGAGACGGTTGCAATAAAAGGCTTTGATAACAAGGTTGAAGAAATTATTGATAGAAGTAAATGTCAGATGGCGAAGGCACCGCAGTCATTCAGACTGGGAGATCTTTTAAAAGAACACCAGTATGCTATAGGGGCTGGTATGAAGGACTGCATTGATACGGCCTGTCTTATGCAGATGAGTGGACACGAAATATATACAGTTGAGGGATCAGCGGAGAATATTAAGATTACAACACCCATGGATTTCTATACGTTTAGAGCATTGATGGACATAAGGGAAAACTCACAGATTTTTGGAGTGTAATAATGAAAAAAGTACAGCGGGAAGATTGCCAGAAAGTTGGGAAACTTGATTTTATAGACTGGGAGAAGTTTAGAAATACAACAATTTTGGTTACCGGCTCAACAGGTCTGATAGGTTCAAATCTTGTGAACGCTTTAGCATATAACAATCAGGAGAAGATGCTGGGTATTAAGCTCATCCTGCCAGTAAGAAAAGTAGAAGCTGCTGAAAGGCTATTCTCATGGACCGATGCGGAGATTATACCGTATAAATTGGGTGAAGAACTAAAACTTGAAACTTTTGTTGACTATATCATTCATCTTGCCAGTCCAACCAGCTCAAAACACTTCACAGAGAAACCTGTAGATACTATGACTGCTAATATTGAAGGAACCAGGATGCTTCTGGAATGGGCGAAAGCTCATCTGACGAAACAGTTTGTTTATCTTTCGACGATGGAAGTCTATGGTTTCCCCAAGAAGGGACATAAAGTAAAAGAGGATGAACTGGGTGCATTTGAAACAATGAATGTTAGGAACAGTTATCCTATTGCTAAGATTGCCTGCGAAGCACTGTGTAATAATTACTATAGTCAATATAGGGTTCCAGTGGTTGTTCTACGTGCCACACAGACATTTGGACCAGGAGTTAAATACGATGATGGCCGTGTATTTGCACAATTTATGAGATGTGTAATTGAGGGAAAGGATATCATTCTAAGGAGTGAAGGTTTAACTGAACGATCATATCTATATACCTTAGATGCTGTGTCAGCAATATTGGTTGGAATGACGAATGGAGTTCCGGGAGAAGCATATACAGTTGCGAACTCATACACATACTGTTCTATCAAAGATATGGCAAAAATGGTTGTTGATAAAATGGATTTAGGGAAAATTAAAGTCAAATTTGCTATAGCCGAGGATATTACGAAATTGGGTTATGCAGAGACTCTGTACATGGATCTGGATATTATGAAAATAGCAGAGCTTGGTTGGAGGGCGACAGTTAATCTGCAAGAAATGTTTGAGAGAATGATACGTGGAATAGGGGAATATAATGACTAAAATTGCTGTTATGATGAGTACCTATAATGGAGAAAAGTATTTGAAAGAACAAATTGACAGCATTTTAGAACAGGAAAAAGTAGAAATATATTTATATATTCGTGACGATGGTTCAAATGATGGTACGATTGAAATTATCAACGATTTCATATCGAATAACAAAAATATTAAATTATTTAAAGGAGAAAATTTGGGTGTGGGAAATAGCTTTATGGAATTGCTGTATCTGACACCTGGTAGTTATGAATATTATGCTTTTTCAGATCAAGATGATATTTGGTGTTCTAATAAGTTGTCAAAGGCTATAGATGTATTAGAAAGCGATAGAAATATTTTACTGTATGCATCAAACCAGGAATTGGTGGATTGTAATGGAAACAAATTGGGAATGCGTTATTCGCATGACGAGGTTATACCTTTAATTCCTGAAGCGGAATTCCAAATAAATAGGATTAGTGGATGTACATTTGTATTTACCAATAGACTACAAGGAATATTGTATAATCCAGATAGAAGACCAAGCTATGAATTGCTTCTTAATAGGATGCATGATGTATGGGTTGCGAATGTGGCAGCGTTATACAATGGAATATACTATGACAATAATTCTTATGTTAAATATCGACAACATGAGACAAATGTAGTAGGGGCGTATTCAGAAGGTATTGTATACGATATAAAAAGTAAAATTAAAAAATTGCATAATAAATCAACAAGAAAAGGAAGAAGTTTTTTGGCGCATGAATTATGTAAGTGCTTTCCAGATAAAACGAAAATGCACCCAATAATTGATTGTTGTAAAGAGAATTTAAAAATAAAAGATAAAATTTATTTGATAAAAAATGGAAAAGCATTAATTAAATTTACCAGGGAATCTTATGTAGGCCTGGTAGTTAAAATTTGCATGAACTTATATTAAGGGATTGGCAGGATAAGAAAAATGTTGATATTGTTTACTTGTTTGGTGTTCTTTTTCTTTATATTTACATATTTGGAGAAGAAAGATTATTCTTCCCCTGTATTTTTGCTTTCGGCGTCTTTTTTAATGGCTGATTTTGTTTTCATATGGAATATTGATAATTGGGATATTCAAATATATGGGAAAGCAATAGTTTATGTTGCTACAGCTATGTTATCATGGTGGATTGGAGCGCTAATTGTCAGACTGTTTCCTAAGAAAAAAACGAAAGTAGATTATATAGAAACTGTAGCAAAACAAATAGAATCATGTAAATTTGGGATTTTTACATTTATAAGTTTGATTTGTACTATAGTATATATTAGACATATTTTTAGAGTGTCAGGGTCTGGAATTCAATTAGTCAATTTATTCAGAGCAATTTATGAAAATGCGACGACTACTAATAGCGGAAATGTTATAATAAGTCAAATGCGTGAGATACCAATAGCAATCGCATATGTGAATACATTTGTGTTACTTTTTGTACGAAATAGTAGAATGAAGATTCGTAAATTATCTTTATATTTGACGATAGTGTTGTTTCTAATTATATGTATTTTTTCAACAGACCGAAATCTGTTGCTTCGATATATCATATATTCCATATGTTTGTGGATTTTATTTATAAAAAATAGAGAAGATATTTCTAAGAGAAGAAAGAATCAAACAATAATTAAAAGGGTTTTAATTGTTTTATTTATAAGCTCTCTAGCTTTCTTCGCATTAGGGAAAATTAAGCGTTATAACTCAAATTTTGAAAGAGTAATCGGTATCTATGCGGGATCAGGGTTATATAATTTTAATCTTACCATTAATGATAAACATGAACTTGGATATGGTGAAAATACATTAGGGACTATGATAGGTGCGATAAATGCAATTAAGGGGGAAAGGTCTAGTGAAGTGCTACATGGCAAGTTTATTACATATCGATCTTCGAATGGATATGTATATAGTTCAAATGTCTATTCAGCATTGAAATCATATGAGATGGATTTTGGGTATTTTGGGGTGATCCTATATCCAATGATACTTGGAAGCTTCTTTGAATTTTTGTATACATTGACAAAAAGGAAAATATGTGGATTTTCATGGGTATTCTACTCTATGTGGGTGTATCCTATTCTGTATTTTGTAATAACAGAACAATTTTTTGGACGGATGCATTTAGGGAGAATATATGAGATATTCTGGGTAGCGTTTTTTTTCTTTTTTGTGTGCGTGGCAAAAATTCGAGTAAAATTCAGGGGTTGAGTGTTTTTATATTCGAATGAAGGTGGAATGGTGATCAGATAAAGTAGGTATACATGTATGGAAACTGATAAAGTGATAAAAGCTGGAATTGGATATACCATAGGTAATTATTTTTTAAAAGGACTTTCTTTTTTTACAATACCAATCTTCGCAAGAGTTTTGAGCACTGAGGACTATGGTGTTGTGAATATTTTTGGAGCATATGAAGGTTTTTTATTTGTAATAGTGGGACTTGCGATACATTCAAGTTTTAAAAATGCGAGGTATAAATATAGATATGAGAGTGAAGGAGCAATAACAGGTAAGGATTATGGAACCTATGTTTCGAACTCGTATCTTTTGATCTGTATCAATGCAGGACTTTGGCTCACATTAGCATTTGTTTTTTCATCATTTTGGATAGGAGTTCTTAAGATTAATACGTTTCTTATTATTCTGCTTGTGGTTAATAGCACTGCTAATGCAATTGTTACAGCATACAATTCGGATGCCAGTCTAAATTATGAATATAAAAAATTTTTAAAAATTTCCTATTTCAATGCTATAGGAAATATTGTTTGTTCATTGGTGCTGATGTTTACTGTTTTTAAAGATGAGCGGTATGAAGGAAGAATAGTTGGAACAGTACTTCCGATAACTTTTGCCTCTATATACATTTTAATTAAACAATTTATTGAAAAGAAACCTAAAAACTTTAGTTCCATGATGAGATGGGGAGTAAAGTATAGCATTCCAATCGTTCCCCACGGAATTAGCCAAATAGTATTATCTTCGTTTGATCGTATTATGATTGGAAATATGGTTTCACCTGATGCAGCAGGAGTGTACAGTTTTGCGTATAATGTATTCGTTATATTACAAGTGACGGCCACCTCCATTGACGCGGTTTGGAATCCGTGGTTTTATGAACAAAGGGAAGTTCAGGATTTCGCATCAATAAAAAGAGTTTCATCTATTTATATTTTGTTTTTACTGGTTTTATCTTCCATAGTTATTTTGCTTTCTCCTGAATTGATAAAAATTTTAGGAGGAATTAAATATAGGGAATCAGTTGGGTGTGTCATACCAATTGTATGTGGCGGATTTTTCACTTTTTTATATAATATACCAGTTGCAGTTGAATATTATCATGAGAAAACAAATTATATTTCAATTGCTACAATTTGTGCAGCATGCATTAATATTGTGACAAATTATATATTTATAGAAATTTATGGATATATGTCTGCTGCATATACAACTTTGGGAACATATTTTCTTTATTTTACATTCCATTATTTTATTGCAATAAAAATAGAGGGCAAATCATTATTCTCTGTTAGAATTATCTGGGGGGCTTCATTCATAATATTAATTATTGCTCTTATGGCCAATTTAACAATTAATTGTATAGTGATGAGAATACTGTTATGTTTATTTTGTATAATAGTTTTTGCATTATATGCAAATAAGAAAATTGCACTTATATATAAAGCGCAGCAAAAATTACTGAATAGGAGACAATCATGAATCAAAGAGAAGTTTCCATAAAAGAAATGCATAGATGTACATTAACGGTACTCAAGAAAATAATAGAAATCTGTGATGAAAATAGTATTTTATACTTTTTGGCGTATGGGTCTTTGCTTGGCGCTGTTCGGCATAAAGGTTTTATTCCCTGGGATGACGATTGCGATGTATTAATGTTGCGTCCTGATTACGATCGATTTGTTCGCTTTTGTGATAACCATAGAAAAGAATTATTGCCGTTTCGACTTATGAATCGCTTTAATACTCCTAATTATCCATTCGGAATTTCACGATTTTGTGACACCAGATTTAAGATGGTCAGGGATGAGGCCGAAAGCGCAGGAATGGGGCTGTTTGTTGATATCTATCCATACGATGGAATGGGGAACGGAAAATTTTTGGAGCATTTGTACATTGGGTATTTCAGAACTTATTATACTAGAATGACTAACTATGCAAATCTGAATAGTTTTGTATCATCAAGAAATAAAATATTTAATCTCTTGAGGCGGTTATTATATGCAATAGCAAAGAAAAATGGATCTGACTATTATTTGAATAAATTGGAGAAACTGGCGAATAGATATCCATATATATCCAGTAAATATGTAGGTGCAATCATTTGGGGAACTGGCGATTATCATTTTGAAAAGACGTTTTTTGAAGAAAGTACATTGCTAGAGTTTGAAGGCGTTAAAGTAAATGTGCCAAGGCGCTATCATGAATTGCTGACAATTTGCTATGGAAATTATATGCGGCTTCCTCCAGAAAGCGAAAGACAGCAGTCTCACGGCTATAAACTATATCGAGTAGATGACATTTCTATATTTTCGGAGGATTGAGTATGCTTAATTTTACAGTTGGCCCTGTAATGTCCAGTGATAAAGTTCGTGCAATAGGGGCAGAACAGGTTCCATATTTTCGTACCCCAGAATTTTCAAAGATCATGTTTGAAAATGAACAGTTAGTAAAAAAGTTTGCCAAAGCTGAGACGGATGCCAGGGTCTGTTTTATGACTGGTTCTGGAACTGCTTCAATGGAAGCTTCCATAATCAATATTTTTACAGAGCAGGATAATGTGCTGGTCATTGATGGAGGCAATTTCGGCCACCGATTTGTTGAGATGCTGGAAATACATGAGATTCCGCATACAGTAATCAAACCGGAATTTGGCTGTAGTGTAACTGAGAATCAGCTTGGATCATTTGAAGGAAAAGGCTATACAGGACTCCTTGTGAATCTTAATGAGACCTCCATTGGCGTTTTATACGATATCAAACTAATAAGTGATTTTTGTAGACGGAACAACATCTTCCTCGTGGTTGATTCTATTAGTTCATTTCTTTGTGATCCTTTTGATATGGCTGGACTGGATGTCCAGGTAATGATCACAGGCTCACAGAAGGCACTGGCCTGCCCTCCTGGGATCTCGCTGATTACTTTGTCAGAAAGGGCGGTGGAGAGAGTATGCAGTAATAAATCAAAGACGATGTATCTAGATCTTAAACGGGCTCTTAAGGACGGTGAGCGTGGACAAACACCCTTTACACCAGCAGTAGGAACGCTTCTACAGATTAATCAGCGATTGAAGGAGATTGAAGCTGGTGGGGGTGTGGATAAAGAGGTCGCGCGGGTCAGCAATCTGGCGGAATATTTTCGCAGGAAGGTTAAGGAGCATAATCTTCCTTTCAAGATTGCTTCAAAGAGACTTCCTAATGCTGTAACACCTCTCACTCCAGCAAATGGTAAATCTGCTTATGATATTTTCAGGGTGTTAAAGGATGAGTATCAGATTTGGATTTGTCCGAATGGAGGAGTTTTGAAGGACAGGATGTTTAGAGTGGGGCATCTTGGATCTCTAGAAGAAAGGGATTTTGATGTGCTTATCTATGCATTTCAGGATATGCAGCAAAGAGGGCTGTTATAATCCGCCAATTTGTGGAGGGTATAAAAGGATAAGCAGAAAGTTGTTTGGAATGTCAGCACGGTTATCATGTATTGCATTGAAAGGTAAGAATTTATGATAAAGGTTATTACATATGGAACATATGATTTGTTGCATTACGGGCATATAAGACTTCTTGAAAGAGCGAAAGCTCTTGGAGACTATTTAATCGTTGGCATAACGAGCGATGACTATGATAAGACAAGAGGAAAGATTAATAACCAACAATCCTTAATTGAACGTATCGCCGCAGTAAAAGCCAGTGGTATAGCCGATGAAATTATAGTTGAAGAATATGAAGGTCAGAAAATTGATGATATACGCCGCTATGATGTTGATATCTTTACTGTAGGTTCTGACTGGGAAGGCAGGTTTGATTATCTCAATGAGTATTGCAAAGTGATTTATATTCCACGAACTGAAGGAGTATCAAGTTCTGATATAAGAGCTGAAAAAAGAAAACTGGTCATAGGAACGATTGGAGAAGGAAATCTATGCAGAAAGTTTGTCCGGGAAATGCAGTATGTAAATGGTGTCGAATTTAAAGAGTGTGATGAATGTTTTGAAGATGTTGATGCTGTATATATTGCAGTACATCCGGAGAAACATTATGAAGATGTTAAGAGAGCTTTAGAAGCGGGAAAGCATGCCATCTGTGAATCTCCAATTGCATTGAGTTTGGCTCAATGTCAGAACTTAATGAGATTAGCGCAGGAGAAGGGGCTTATTCTTGCTGATGGAATAAAAACTGCTTATTCTACAGCCTATTCCCGCCTTTTGGTTATTGCTAAAAGTGGATGTATCGGAGAGATTGTCTCAGTCGATTCTGTATGTACCAGTCTTGAGGACGGAGCAGGTGAAAAGGATGCGGATTTAAGTCGAAAACAGAATAGTATTTGTGCTTGGGGTCCTACTGCCATGCTTCCAATATTCCAACTCCTTGGTACAAACTATAAGTCTAAATCCATTGTCACGAAAATCATTGATAAAAACTTAAACTATGATGCTTTCACAAAGATTGATTTTGTGTTTGACAAAGCTGTTGCATCTGTAAAGATTGCAAAAGCGGCTAAAGCAGAAGGAGAATTGATAATTACAGGAACCAAAGGGTATATTTATGTTCCAGCACCATGGTGGAAAACGGATTATTTTGAGGTAAGATTTGAGAATGCCACAGAGAATAAGCGTTATTTTTATCAACTTGATGGAGAAGGGATAAGGTATGAGATAGTTGCGTTTGCAAAAGCGGTAGAGAGCGGTAAACATAGTATGTATATTGAGGAGCCAATCTCCAGTGCCATAATTGGAGTAATTGAAACATTTAATAAAGGGGAATTTGACGAAATCTAAGCAGGTGTGCTATGAATAAAGCAAAAGAACTAAGCCCTGAACAATTCAGAAGGATGCAGTTGATTGAGTTGGACATGCTTGTTGAATTTGATCGGGTCTGCCGGGATAATCATATTGATTATGTCTTGTTTGGTGGAAGCCTTTTAGGTGCAGTCCGTCATAAAGGGTATATCCCGTGGGATGATGATGCCGATATAGGGATGTTACGTGAGGATTATAACAGATTTAAGAAGCACATGAATGAAATGAATCCTGAAATTTGTTATTTTCAGGACCATGAAACAGATCCGGAATATCGCTGGAGTTATGGTAAACTTCGCAGAACAGGGTCCAAATATATTCGAGTTGGGCAGGAACACCTTAAGTGCAAAACAGGGATATTTGTCGATGTCTTCCCAATGGATGATATTCCCTTAGGTGTTCTCGGTCAAATCCTTCAGGACTGGCAGTGCTTTTGTCTTAGGAAGATTCTGTGGTCAGAAGTGGCAAAGAAAAATACTAAAGGATTTTGGAAACTCTGGTTTACGGTGTTATCATTGTTACCTGTTGCTGTACCTTTTGCAGGATTAGAGTGGTATGCAGAAAAGAGTAAAAATAACACTCCAAATAGAGTGAGATGTTTGGGATTTCCAGCGACAGGGACACTTTATAAGAAAAATCCAATTTCTGAAAGATATGGTATGCCAAAGGCATGGTTTAAAGATCGGATTGAGTATTCTTTTGAAGGAAAAAAATTCTATGGTTCCCGTGATTACGATACTGTTTTGAAGTATATTTATGGTGACTATATGAAGCTCCCTGACGAAAAGGGCAGAGAGCAGCATTCTCCCTTTTCCGAGATTAGTTTTCCAGAAGAATAAATGGGGGAGAAATATATGATTACTAGATGTAGTAAAAAGGATGAAGCAAAAATCTTGTCATATATAGGAAAAGATTATCCATCTTGTCTGTATCTGTACTTAGACCTAAAAAACTATGGTTTCAACTCCGAAATAGTAGATATTTATGTTCAGTACGAAGATGATGTTATCACATCAGTACTGTTGAATTACTATTCTTGTCTTCATGTTTTTTCGAGGGAAAATTCTTTTGATGCAGAAGAAATAGGCACATTTATTGAAAAAATTGGATTTTCAATGGTCTATTGTGCTACATCAACATCGTGTGAAATTTTTAAAAAACTACCTAGAAGAATTAAAGAGCGGGCTGTTATTACAAACGGATGGGTGGCACAGATTAAGAAAATTGATAGAGAACCAAACGGGTTGGCTGTTATTGCACAGCAGGATGATTTTGAACAGATTATCAGATTGATATATGAAGATGAAGGGATTGGCAGCTCTTATAAATTCGAAGAACTAGCTCGGCAGCTTGAACAACGTAATCAAGAAGGGTATGCTAGAAATATTGTGATTAAACGGGATAGTCTAGTTGTTGCGCATGCATGTACAAACGCAGAGGTGGAAAATATCGCTGTTGTAGCAGAATTGCTTGTACAGAAAGAATTTCGGAGAAAAGGATATGCATCAGAAATTTGGCGGGACATATGCGGGAAGCTGTTATCAGAAGGCAAAGAAGTATTTTCATTTTATTATTCAGAGGAATCAAGAATTTTGCATAAGAATATTGGGTTTTGTGAAGTGTGTGAATGGGCGAAAATTGTTATCGACTATAAAGAATAAAGTCAAGGCATGGAAAGAAAGGGATATATTTGTTGCGGGAATGCAGGTTTCGTTATGTCCGGAGAGGCTGTAAAAGATTTTGAGATGGGTAGTGTAATCAATTTTGTGTTTCTGGTAATAAATGTCTCCTTTTTGGTAAGAATTGAGATATGTCAATTTATATCAAAAAGGAGATTTATTTATGTCGATAGCAAAGGAACAAATTGTATACCACCAATATCATAGAAGTGTTAAACCGCCAGTACTGCAAAGTTACCAAAACAAAAAGTGTATTCCCTAATGACACATCATTAGAGAAGATGCTTTACCCTTTACTTGCTTGTGGGAAATTTTTTCCTTACCATGGGGACTTTTCTGTCAACCTGTTATACTGTAAATAAAGACAGTAAAGGCTTTCTTTTTTCAGGTTTGGCTGGGGCGGGTATAAATGTCACTATGAACTGGATTCTGATTCCTCAATTTGGTATTCATGGAGCAGCGTTTGCTACTTGTATAAGCTATATAATTGTATTTTTATATAGAGTGATAGATACTAGGAAATACATGGTGATTCATGTATTTAAACCTGTATATGTGATTGAATATATGATTCTTATAGGGGTCGCTTAAAGTGAACCCCTTTGTCAAGACAAATTTTTTTAATTTTAAGTTGGATTTTATTGAGTACTTTGTGCGGATAAATATCCGATCGCTATGCTTATTCCCCATAATAGACTTCTTCAGGAGTACGGTAATCAAGGCTTTGATGGAGG
>Ga0137308_101739_pt1 | contig 18602 bp, 15 predicted proteins | sample Inofrocosms_June_FD_97181 | JGI IMG/M metagenome (GOLD analysis project Ga0137308, IMG submission 97181) | Mouse cecal microbial communities from Vienna, Austria - N-Acetylneuraminic and N-Acetylglucosamine D2O microcosms_June | ecosystem: Host-associated > Mammals > Digestive system > Large... | reverse complement strand
AGGGGGATAAGATCTGGCTGCAAAGCTTCTTTTACGCTGACAATGCTCTGGTTTAACAGATAGTTGACGGTGCGGCATTTGGCAAGGCACTGGCGGAATAATTCCGGGAAAGAGGCGGTGGAGGCCATCTGCTTGTTCCAGGGATTGCACCAGGCTTCATGGTCCAGGTTCAGGCTCCATCCAGGGTTGGATACATGGTCTGTCACCAGCTTTCGGGAAGCCATGGGATTGGCCAGGAAAATGGATTCGAAAAATTCTATGCTGCTGCGCTTTTTTCCCGACGGGTCCGACAAGGTCCGGCAGCCGAACCGAAGAGCCAGGATGGAACGGTGGACCATCCGGGGAGACACCTGGAAATTATTTTTGTAGGAAAGAGGATAGTAGGCTTCATTGATGCAGCGGGAAAGAAGCCTGGAGATAAACTGGGTCTCCTGGCCATTGAGGCAGATGGTGGCCGCCTGGTTAAATTCCGACGGCTTTTTCTTTTTGTATTTTCGAAGAAGAAGGGCGTCAATGTCATTTTCCAGCTCGGCGTGAAGGCCGTGGTGCTGGCTGCTGGGATTGTTGATGTCGTAATGAATGCGGCCGTAGACGTAGGGATGGCAGATGGAGTCGCCGATATAGTGGCACAGATATCCGCAGAAATAAGCCACAGCCTGTTCCCGCTGCTGTTTTGACTGGATCTGGGGTATCTGCTTTAAGTAAACGTCAAAGAACAGATTGACATTATGTTCATGCATATAGGAGCCTACATTGCGGTAATCCCGGTGCCGCAGGATGGGGATGTTGTAAAAGAACATATCCGGACCCTGGAGTCCCAGCTGGTAGAGCCAGCGGTATTTGGAAATAATATGCTTCAGAGGATTGGAAGGAAGGTCATTGTAAGCCTTCATCCCTAAAATGTAGTGTGTGGTAAAGCCAGGCATATGGAACCTCCATGTTTACAGAGTTTATTCTTGTGAAGGCGGTGGGCCGATATTTTTTTAATTATATCATGTTTTTCGGACAGGGGGAAGAGGGTGGGAAAAATTGTGGGGAAGACAAAAGGGATGAATTGCTGCAGATTGGAATAAATGGATATCCTGGGGAATAAATGATAAAAAACATTGGGAGCAGGATATGATCCATTTGATACACAGCGCGGTGTGGGGGCCTTTGCTGCTGGGCCTTTTACTTTTGACCGGAGGGATCCTGACCGTGGATTCCGGCGGTTTCCAATTCAGAGGAATAACCGTGTGGTGGAAAGTTACGGTGGGAAGTCTTTTTGGCAGGGATACCGGGGGAGGTGAGCGCCGGGAGGAAGATTCCGTCAACAAGTTCCAAGCAGCCTGCACCGCCCTGGCGGCCACTATCGGTACGGGCAATATCGTAGGTGTGGCGTCGGCCCTTACGGCCGGGGGGCCGGGGGCCATCTTCTGGATGTGGGTGTCAGCGGCCATAGGCATGATGACTGCATATGGGGAAACCTGTCTTGGACTGTTGTACCGCTACCGGGACGGCCGGGGGAGGTGGATATGCGGACCCATGGTCTACCTGGCCAGAGGGCTTGGCAGTCCGGGGTTAAGTCTTACATACGGGATCTTGTGCCTTCTGGCTTCCCTGGGAATGGGCAGCATGGTCCAATCCAACGCCGCCGCCCAGACCGTGTGCTATCTGACAGGGGTAAAGCCTGTGTTCTGCGCAGTGGTGATTACAGGGCTGACGGTCTTTGTGGCCTGGGGCGGAACCATGCGGGTGGCCAATGTGGCGGAGCGGCTGGTTCCCGTTTCTGCCGCCGTTTACATGATATTTTCCATGGCAGTCCTGATAAAATGCCATGACCGGATCCTTCCGGCCTTTGAGGAGATCTTTAGCCATGCCCTGATGCCCAGATCGGTTTTAGGCGGCGCGGGAGGGTACGGGATTGCCAGAAGCTTTCGATACGGCATCGCCAGAGGCGTTTTTTCCAACGAGGCCGGTCTTGGAAGCCTGGCAGGACTTCACGGGGCCACTGACGGCACCACCCCCCAGGAGCAGGGCATGTGGGCCATGTTCGAGGTGTTTTTTGATACGGTGGTGATCTGCACCATGACTGCTCTGGTGATATTGTGCGTCACGGGAGGCAGCCAGGGCCTTGCCAAAGGAAACTATGACGGGGCCGTGCTGACTGCCCATTGCTTTGAGGCGGCGCTGGGGCCGGCGGGGCAGTATCTGGTGTCATGCTCCATGGGGGGATTTGCCTTTGCCACCATGATCGCCTGGTACTATCTGGGAAGACAGACTTTGGATGGGGTCATGGCCCAGATGGGGCAGTGGATCCCCCTATCAGAGACCGCTGCGGCAAAGATCCACGCTGTCTATCTGATCCTATATGGGTATGCCGTGTTTTTGGGGTGTGTCAGCAGCCTGACGGCGGTTTGGGAATTGTCGGATATCTGGAATGGCCTTATGGCGTTCCCCAATATATTTGCTCTGTTGCTTTTGCGGAAAAACATACAATATCCGGATCGGTCAGGGGCGTGTATTTGGCGGGAATGAATTTTCAAAAATGTCTAGGATATGGAAACGGAAGACAGCAAAATGCCGATACCATGAAAACGGTATCGGCATTGTTTTGCTTTATTAAGGGATAAAAGGGAGGAGAGCTGATAAATTGCTTTACCAGCTCGAGTATTATGAAAAAAATCTTATAAGCACTTGTACATTGGCTTACAGCAGTTGTTCTGCTGATGGTTATAGTATATGCGGCAATCATGAAGAAATCATGATGTGTCTGTAAAAGGTTTTTGAATGATTTTTGAACAAAATATGAACGACCGGTCAGCGGCATCTCAGCACGTGCTCGTAGAAGGATTTCATCTGCTTTTCCGTGTCAAATACCGCCACATACATCTGATTGCCCATGGCTCCGGCCAGGACATCCGGGATCCGGTCCACCATCTTCATGTGCTCCCCGTACTTCTTCATAATATCCTGATGGCTCATGACAAAGTCTTTGCCGTCCCGCAGTCCTGCAAAGGCGCAGAAGGCGTGTTTGCCCACAGGTACGGTGGAGTGGCCGAAGGCGATCATATCAGCCCAGATCTTGTACACGTTGGTGCTGTGGGCAAAGTTGATCATATCCGGGGTAAATCCGCCGCAGGGGCGCATGTTCACCTCCAAAGCCATAACGTCTCCCTTTTTGCCAAGGCCCTTGTGGTCTTTCAGAAGGCGGAAAAATTCAAAATGAACGAAACGGCTCTTTACGCCGAAGCTTTTTACGGTGGCCCGGCCTGCTTTTTTCACATCCGGCTTTAAGGATTTTACGATATAGTAGATGGAGTTATCCGCGTTGTTGACAATATCCATGATGGAGTTTGGCGTCACGTTGCCGGTTTCGAAAACAGGTTCTCCGTTGGCGTCAATGATGGCGTCATAGGAATTGACCTCCGCGTCCACAAATTCCTCCATGATATAAGGGATGTGAGGCAGTTTCTGGTCAAAAAACTGTTTTAACTCCTCCTCATTGGACAATTTGTAGGTGTGGGAGGCCCCCACGCCGTTGTCCGGCTTGGCGATGACGGGATAGTCCACCTTTTTGATAAATTCCAGACAGCCCTCTAGGGTGTCCACCAGATGGTGGCGCGCTACAGGGATGCCGGCTTTTATGTAAAACTCCTTCATCCTGGACTTATACTTGATGCGGGGGATATCGCTTACCTGGAAACCGCTTGTGATGTTGAAATCCGTTCTCAGCTTTGCGTCCCGTTCCAGCCAGTACTCATTGTTGGATTCCAGCCAGTCAATGCGGCCGTGCTTGAAGATGAAAAATGCCACAGCCCGGTATACTTCGTCCTCATTTTCCAGGCTGCTGACCTTGTAGTATTCATTTAAGCTTCCCTTTAGGTCGGCGGTCAGTTCGTCATAGGGCTGGTCGCCGATGCCCAGCACGTTCATGCCGTTGTTTTTAAGTTCCCGGCAGAACTGCCAGTAATTGGTGGGAAAATTGGGGGAGATAAAGATACAGTTTTTCATAATACTTCCTTCCTTTGTCTGATATTTGAGGACAGCATTGGGCTGTCACAGAGGTTATTATTGCTGTCGTGACGGCAGAGTACGCAGGGGAGCAGGAGGTTTCTTACCCCAGAAGATGGGGAACAAAATATGTTACCTGCTTGTACCACCACGGCCAGTCGTGGGCGCAGTCGTAGCCCCAGTAATCTACCCACAGATGGATGCCTTTGCTGCGCAGGATGCCGTCCAGCTGCCTGGTGGAGTCGGGGATTTCCCACGGTCCCTGTCCCACGCAGATAATGGCTTTCTTCTGGTTGTAAAGCTCAATATAAGGGTGATCCAGAGGCATGTTGGGAAGAAAGTGGACCGGGGAATTTTCATACACCAGTCTGTTCATAAATCCGTCAAAGCCATAGTCCGCGGTATAGATGCCGCTTAAAGCCAGCAGGCCGTCAAACAGGTCCGGGCGGCGGAAAAACAGTGTGGCGGCATGGGTGGCGCCTAAGCTGCAGCCAAAGGTAATAACGCCCGGATAGCCGTCCCAGCCATTGCGCTCATTGACCATGGCCCGAATAAAGGGGACCATCTCGTCGGTAATATAGCGGACCCACTGTTCATGGCGCCAGATACGCCAGCCGGGGTCGCCGGCCTTGTTTGACCAGGTCTCCTTGTCAAGGGTGTCGATGGAAAATACCATCACCTGTCCGGATTCGATCCAGGGAGACCACACGTCCGCCATGCGGTAGTTCTCGAAATCAAAGAACCGTCCGTCCTGGCAGGGGATGAAGAGGACCGGCCGTCCGGCGTGGCCGTAGACTTTACATTCCATGTCCCGCTCCAGAGCAGGACTGTAGTTTTTAAAATATTGTACTTCCATAAATGCCTCCTTGTTTATTTCTTATCCTGTTTTTTCGGCTCCTGGTCTTTGGGCTTTCCCGGCGGTTCGTACATAAGCGTTTCCATAAAGAAGGGGATCTGCCGTTCCCAGCTGGCCTCGCTGTGGTCTCCGCCGGGGACGATGCGGAAGTTAAGGTAGATCTGCCGTTCCAGGAGAAGGGAAGCAATTTTTCCAAAGCTTTGGAGCATATTTTTATGGTTAAAGATTTCTTTAGAGCCGTAGTCCATATACAGGGTGGTGCCGCTGCCCAGCTTGACGCTGCGGATCAGGTTGGCCAGTCTGTCCGGATCTACCCACAGGGACGGGGACAGGGCGGCGGCTCTGGAAAAATACCGGTTGTATTCCAAAAGGGCGTAGATGCTCATAAGGCCCCCCATGGAACTGCCTGCGATAAAGGTGTGTTCCCTGTCCGGAATGGTGCGTATATGGGCGTCGATGTCCGGTTTGAACTTGTGGACCAGCCATTCCATGGTGATCTTGCCCCAGCCGGGGATCTGGCCGAATCTGGCATCCCGAAAGGCGAAGGGGGAGTACTCTTTCAGGCGCCCGTGGTCAGGGCTGTGGTTGCACTCCACCGCGGCAATGATCAGGGGGGCTCGGGTTTCTTCCATAAATTCCTTCATGCCCCAGCTTTTTCCGTATGTAGCGTCGGAATCAAAAAATACGTTGTGACCGTCAAACATATAAAGAACAGGATAGCGTTTATCCGGGTCATCATCATAGTAATCCGGAAGGTACAGATATGCCCGCCGGGTCTGGGCTCCAGTCAGTTCCGGAATGGTAATATCCCATTTTTCTACCATAGCTGTCTTCACTCCGTTTTAAATATAGTAAGAATACTTTGATAAATATAGCACAAGGGGGTGGAAATAGCAAGACTTGATTAGGTTAATAGTGTAATAGTTTAAAGTGAAAAGGTAAGAGAACTGATATGAGGAGTGATACGGACATGTGGAAGTGCATTTGGCAGGCTTGACGTTATGAGGCAGGGGGTGTAAAATAGCAGTATCAAATAATGGGAGAGGTCTGTCTATATGAGTATGAGCAGAGATGAAGAGATTTATGAAGGGCGTCTGAAAAAACATATTGATGAGCTGAAGTGGCTGTATATGGAGCTTTATGACGCTCCGGATATGTTTGAGGAACTTTGCGGCAATATGAGCAGGGTTTATAAAGAGAGAAAGAAATCTTTAAAAGATCTGGATCGGAAGCGGGAATGTGATCCGGAGTGGTTTAAGGGCAATGACATGCTGGGCATGATGATGTACACGGGACTGTTTGGGGGAACGCTGAAAGGGGTGGAGAAACACCTGGATTATCTCCAGTCCTGCGGGGTAAACTATGTGCATCTGATGCCGCTTATGGAGTCTCCAAAAGACCGGTCCGACGGCGGGTACGCAGTGGCGGATTTCAGAAAGGTGCAGCCGGAGCTTGGGACCGTGGATGATCTGGAGCATCTGGCGGACAGCTGCCACAAGCAGAATATGAGTCTGTGCCTGGATTTTGTTATGAACCACACCTCCGAGGACCATGAGTGGGCAAAACGGGCCAGAGCCGGAGAGAAGGAGTATCAGGACAGGTATTTCTTCTATGACACCTGGGACATTCCGGCACAGTACGAGAAGACGGTACCCCAGGTATTTCCCACCACGGCTCCTGGGAATTTTACGTGGCTGGAAGACTGCAGAAAGCATGTGCTGACCACATTTTATCCTTACCAGTGGGATCTGGATTACAGGAACCCGGTTGTGTTCAATGAGATGATGTACAACTTCCTGTTTTTTGCCAATCTGGGCGTGGATGTTATCCGCATTGACGCGGTGCCTTATATCTGGAAAGAGCTGGGTACCAGCTGCCGGAACCTTCCCAAGGTACATACCATTGTCCGCATGATGCGCATGATCGGGGAGATCGTGTGTCCGGGGATCCTGCTTTTGGGCGAGGTGGTGATGGAGCCGGCCAAGGTGGCCCCCTATTTTGGAACCGTGGAGAAACCGGAGTGCCATATGCTGTACAATGTTACCACCATGGCCACCATCTGGCATACGGTTGCGGTGCAGGATATCCGGCTTTTGAGGAAGCAGCTGGACAGCGTGTATGGCCTTCCCAAATCCTATACGTTCCTCAATTATCTGCGGTGCCATGACGATATCGGCTGGGGGCTGGATTATGACCAGCTGGAGAAGTGGGACATGTTCCAGGCTTCTCACAAAAGGTATCTCAATGATTTCTACCTGGGCAAGACCTGGGAGAGTTTCAGCAGAGGGGAGCTTTACAATGACGACCCGGTGACCCAGGACGCCCGGTTCTGCGGGACCACCGCATCCATGTGCGGGGTGGAGACGGCTTTGGAGCACGGGGATGACAATGCTTTGGAGCAGGCGCTGCGCCTGGATCTGATGCTCCATGCTTTTATGCTCCAGCAGGCCGGGATACCGGTTATTTACAGCGGCGATGAGATCGGGCAGCTGAATGATTATTCTTATAAAAATGAGCCGGAGAAAGCCGTGGACTCCAGGTATGTCCACCGCTCTTCTTTCCGGTGGGATCTGGCAAAACATGTTCATAAGCCTGAAACGGTCCAGGGCAGGATCTTTGATGGGCTTCGGAAGCTGGAGGTGATACGCGCAAGTCATGAAGCGTTTACGGCTCAGGCTCACGCAGAGACCATCGGATGGGAGGATATGTCTGTGCTGGGGATCATGCGGACCGGGAAAACGGAGCGCGTCACCGGGATCTATAATTTCAGCAGGAGTGAGAAGACCGTATCCTGGATCGGCGGAGGAAAGGATCTGCTGACCGGACAGGACGGGGCAAAAGACGGATATGTAACGCTGAAACCTTATGGGTTTATCTGGCTTAGGGAGGGAATGCAGGGCTGAACGCAATAGAAAAGCGGCAGGCAGATATCCGGATCATCAATCCGGGGACAAGGTCAGGGAGTTCGCTGTAAAATACCAGATAAAGGTATGGGATTGATCGTCTTTCCAGGAATATTATTTTTTCACCTACTCACAATAAAGCTATATAGGAGACGACTATGTGAGATAAGGTGGCGTGGATGTGGGAAAACAGGAAGTTTAGAAAAGGTATAAAGATTTTGGGAGTCACGGCAGCAGTGTATGTGGTGTTTCGTTTTCTGCTGGCTTTGGTGGCTCCCTTTGTATTTGCATGGCTGACGGCGCTGGCGCTTAAGCCCCTGGCCTGCGCCGTGTCCGGGGCGGTACGGGTGCGGTGGAAAGATAAGTCTGTAGGGATCTCCGTGGGGGCGGCGGGGCTATTGGCGCTGGCAATTCTCATGGGGATCGGGGGGACGCTTATGTATGCGGGCGGGAAACGGCTTTATGAACAGGCGGCCATGCTGGCGGAACGGTTTCCATGGTGGGTGGAGCAGCTTGACAAGTATCTGACTGGGGTGTGCCGACAGGTGGAAGGGGCGCTGTCTCTGAAGCCGGACACCATGGTCTGCGCGGCCAGAGATATGATACGGAGTCTGGCCGGCACGGTGAAACGCGGCGCGATGCCCTATGTCATGGGCAATTCGGTGAACATTGCCAAATATTGTGTGTGCTGCTGCGTGATCACGGCGCTGTACATTATCGGGGTTATGCTGTTTCTTCAGGAGATGGACGGATGGAAGGAGCGGATGGAGGAGTCTGTGTACCGGGAGGAATTTGCCAGGATCAAACGATTGCTGTGCATAGTGGCCAATGCCTATCTGCGCACCCAGGGGATCATTATGCTGCTGACTACGGCGGTGTGTATCGGAGGGTTCTTCCTTATGGGTAATTCCTACTATTTTCTCGCAGGGGTGGGGATCGGTATTCTGGATGCCCTGCCGGTGTTCGGGACCGGGACGGTTTTGATCCCGTGGACCATACTGTGTTTTTTGAGAGGACGGTGGGGAAGAGGAGTCATGGTGCTTGGGATTTACCTGATCTGCTATTTCTTAAGGGAAATCCTGGAGGCCAGGCTTATGGGCAGCAAGGTGGGCCTTACCCCCCTGGAGACTCTGGTGTCCATGTATGTGGGACTCCAGGTGTTCGGGATATTCGGATTTCTTCTGGGGCCTTTGGGACTGCTGCTTGTAAAGGAGTTTGGGGTGGAGTGACTTAATAAAAACGGTTGTCGGGGCAGGGGAAAAACTATATAATGAAGTAAGGATTAAGAAAACGACGTGTGATAAAAGAACGGGGTGAAGCAAACATGTTTACCTATGAAGAGATCATGAGCCTTAATGAACTGGAGATGAGTGTGTACCAGTATGTGCTGAAGCACAAGGAGAAAGCGGGATACATGAAGATACGGGAATTGGCGGAGGAAGCCCATGTGTCCACCACCACGGTTCTGCGGTTCTGCAAGAAGATGGGGTGCGGCGGATATTCGGAGTTTAAGGTTCAGTTAAAGCTGTATCTTAGCAGGCAGATCGAGCCGGAGACAGATGTGGATATCAGCAATTTGGCAGATTATTTAAACCGGTTTAAGACAGAAGAGTATATGAGGACCATTGACCGCGCCGTGGCTTTGCTCAAGGAGTCCTCCAACATTTTCTTCATCGGCGTGGGAACTTCCGGCATGCTGGCAAAATACGGTTCCAGGTATTTTTCCAATGTGGGGTGGCTGTCTTTGTGCATTGACGACCCCTTTACTCCGGTCTTCGGGGATCACGGAGAGGAGACTGCGGTGGTGGCTCTGTCCGTGTCCGGGGAGACGGAGCAGGTTTTGAATATGGCCAATGGACTGAAGATGAAAGGCTGCAGGCTGGTTTCCATCACCAACACCCCCAACTGCACCCTGGCGCAGATGAGCGACTGCAATATTTCTTACTATATGCCGGTGAGAAAAACAGCCCGGTATTTTAATATAACCCTTCAGGCGCCGGTGGTCACTATCCTGGAGGTCTTGGGCAATAAGCTGTACTGCGCGGACCCGGAACGGCAGGAGGTGATGATGGAGCAGGGAGAAGAAACATCGGAATGATCCTTTGGCAAAACAGCGTGAGAAAAAACACGCTGTTTTTTTGATGTAACACGTTTTAATCGCTGTGACATGTTTTATCTGTTGGTAAATATGCTGACAAGTATGCGGTTTTTCATTATAATTGGAACACAAAATAAACAAAATGCCGAAAAAGAGCGCTGATTTTTTGGAGATTCCGCATATTTGCCGGGAAAAGAGGTCCTGAAAAGCAGCGCAGCGGCAGGCAAGGAGGGTTCAATATGAGCTTTATGGAAACCATGCAGGCGAAAATGGACGCCACGTTCGTCCCCATCGCTTCAAAACTCAACGGGCAGCGGCATGTGGCCGCAGTGCGTGATGCATTTACCCTGGCATTTCCGCTGACCCTGGCAGGCTCCATTATTACGCTGGTTAATTTTGCGGTGCTGTCACCGGACGGGTTTATTGCCAAGATGCTCCATCTGGGGGATTTGGTTCCCAATCTGGCGGATTATCAGCAGATCTTTACGCCGATTCTTAACGGCACCACAAACATCATGTCAGTACTCATTGTATTTCTTACGGCCTACAAGCTGGCGGAGGCCAATGAAGGGGACAAGGTTTTGTCTTCCCTGTGCGCCATCGGCACATTTTTTATCATCTACCCAGCCTATGTGGCCAGTGAAGTGGGAAATGCCCTGCCTATGACATTTATGGGGGCCCAGGGGCTTTTTGTGGCGTTGATCGTGGGACTGCTTGTGGGAGAACTGATCCCGAAGATGGCGAGGAACAAAAAGCTGTGCATCAAAATGCCGGATTCGGTTCCGCCGGCTGTGGCCCAGTCCTTTAACCTGGTAATTCCTATTATCATCGTGTTTGTAGGAGCCACGGTTATCAACTACATACTGGGGTTTGTGGCAGAAGGCGGCATCCAGTATGTGATCTACAACAGCATCCAGACACCGTTCAGATCTCTGGGAGGAAATATTGTTACTATCCTGATCTTTGTCGTGGCACAGCAGTTTCTGTGGATTCTGGGAATCCATGGGCCAAACACCTTAAGCGCCATCCGTTCCGTGATGTTTGCGGAGCAGGGCGTTGCAAACCTGGCGTATTTTGGAACCAGCGGTACGACTCTGGGATGCCCGTTTCCCCTTACCTGGGGCAGCATCAACGACGCGTTCGGCAACACGGGAGGTTCCGGCGCGACTTTGGGCCTGATCATCGCCATTTTCCTGGTGGCCAGAAAAGACAAGCAGCAGATGACCATCGGCAAGCTGGCTCTGGCTCCCGGCCTCTTCAATATCAATGAGCCGCTTATGTTCGGGCTTCCTATTGTTATGAATCCGATTTACGTGGTTCCCTTTATTTTAGCTCCGGTTTCTGGTAATATAATAGGGTATCTTTGTACCATGGTGTTTAAGATCATTCCGCCGGTGACGCTTGATATCGGTTGGACCACTCCCGGATTTTTGATACCGTTTCTGGGATCAGGTGGGACCAATCCGCTGTCGCTGGTGATCGGTATCCTGTGCGTATGTGTCAGTACCGTCATATACCTTCCGTTTGTCAGCGCGGCGGCGAAAGTAAATATGCGGAATGCATCAGAGGAGGAGTAAATTATGGCATTAAAAGAGGGGTTTTTATGGGGCGGCGCAGTTGCCGCTCATCAGTTGGAGGGAGGATACTTAGAAGGCGGTAAGGGATTGAGCATTATGGATGTAACCACTGCAGGCGACCGGGTGACCCGCAGAAGGATTACGGACACCGTTGTGCCTGGGGAGGATTATCCCAACCATGAGGCCATTGATTTTTATCATCACTACAAAGAGGATATTAAGCTGTTTGGGGAGATGGGATTTAAGTGTTTCCGAACCAGCATTGCGTGGACCAGGATTTTTCCCAACGGCGATGAGGCAGAGCCCAATGAAGAGGGGCTTAAGTTCTATGATGATATGTTTGACGAATGCCGCAAATACGGCATTGAGCCGGTGATCACGTTAAGTCATTTTGAGATGCCCCTCCATCTGGTGAAGGAGTACGGCGGGTTTCGGAACCGGAAGTGCATTGACTTTTTCCTGCGGTTTGCCGTGGCCTGCTTTAAGCGGTACAAGGACAAAGTAAAATACTGGATGACCTTTAATGAGATCAACAACCAGGCCAATTACCAGGAGGAACTGAGTATTTACGGTAATTCCGGCATCCGCTACAAGGAGGGAGACAACAAAGAGGAGGTCATGTACCAGGCAGCTCACTATGAGCTGGTTGCCAGCGCTCTGGCGGTGAAGGCCGGACACGAGATCAACCCGGATTTCCAGATCGGGTGCATGATCGCCATGTGTCCCATTTACCCGGCCACCTGTAAGCCGGAGGATGTGCTGATGGCCCAGAAAGCCATGCAGAAACGGTATTATTACACCGATGTTCATGTTCATGGCGTGTATCCGGCCAATATTACAAGCTACTGGAAGAGGAAAGGGTTCGCCATTGACTGCACGGATGAGGATTTGAAGGCGCTGAAAGAGGGCTGTGTGGATTATATCGGGTTCAGTTATTATATGACCTTTGCCATTGAGCATAAGGAGACCAACGGACTTTATGAGTATCATGAGGGTGAGGATTTTGTGAAGAATCCCTTTGTGAAGGCTTCTGACTGGGGATGGCAGATTGATCCGGCGGGGCTTCGGTATGCGCTGAACTGGTTTACGGACCGGTACGCAGTGCCGCTGTTCATTGTGGAGAACGGTCTGGGGGCTTATGACAAGGCAAAAGAGGACGGAAGTATTGATGATGACTACCGCATTGAGTATTTCAGGAAGCATATTGAGCAGATGAAGAAAGCCGTGGAAGAGGACGGCGTGGATCTGATGGGGTATACGCCCTGGGGCTGCATTGACCTTGTAAGCGCCGGAACAGGGGAGATGGACAAGCGTTATGGTTTCATCTATGTAGATAAGCACAATGACGGCACAGGCGATCTGAGCCGCAGGCCTAAGAAATCATTCTATTGGTACCAGAAGGTTATTAAGACCAACGGAGAAGATTTGGCTTAACAGGAAGACAGAATATGGGGGACGGCCCAGGGGAATATGGCGGCCGTCCCACAAATGGGTTTATTCATGTACTCTCGGAATCTCTCCTGCACCTGCCTTTGTGGATGATTTTCCGTCAGATGCACATAAATTTATGCGCATCTGACAAAAAACATCTCATAAAATCAGGCACAAAGAGTCTCCGAGAGTACATAGTCTAAAAGAGGGGGAAAAGACGGTTATGGCGGATATAAAAAAGTGTCTTTGCATTGACGTAGGGGGAACGGCGATAAAGCATGGAGTGATTGATTCCGATCTGAATTTAACCCATAAAGGAGAGGTTCCCACATCCTTCGACGGCGTGGACGATTATCTGGATGCCCTGGAACAGATCTACAGGCAGACTTTGGACCGGGTGCAGGGAATTGCCATGTCGGTTCCGGGAGTTATTGACAGTGAAAACGGCATCTGCATCAGCGGAGGAAACTTAAAGTTCATTGAGAATTTTAATCTGGCAGAAGAACTGGGAAAACGGATGAAGGTTCCGGTGTCGGTTATGAATGACGCTAAGAGCGCGGCTATGGCGGAGGCCAGATGGGGGGCTTTGGCCGACTGTAAGGACGGTATCGTTATCGTTCTTGGCACAGGGATTGGCGGGGCGCTGATCAAGGACGGAAAGGTCCATTTTGGAAAAAGCTTTGCTGCCGGAGAGTTTAGCTTTATTAATTTAAGTGAGAGTATGGATTCTATGGACAGTACCTGGGCAGGACGGGCGGGAAATCCCAGGCTCCGCGCTTTGGTGGCCAACGCTAAAGGGATTGAAGATCCGGAGTCTATTACGGGTTTTGACGTGTTTCGCTGGGCAGGGGAGGGGGATCCGCTGGTTCTTATGGCGCTAGAGCAGTTTACCAGGGGTATCGCCCATATGATCATTAACCTGCAGGTGATTTATGACCCGGACAGGTTCGTCATCGGAGGAGGCATCAGCAGGCAGCCTCTTTTGCTGAAATATATTCAGAAGAACCTGGATTATTTTTATACCCAGTTTAAATGGCCGGGACAGAAGGCGGATGTAGCTACCTGCAAGTTCTTTAATGACGCGAATTTGATCGGGGCTTACAGTTATTATTTGAGCCGGTTTGGAGAGTAAGTTCCGGTTTTGCATACTCCTGGAAAGCAGGGGACAGACAGTGGTTTCGCAGTCTGTCCCCTTTATTTTTGTCTTATCATAAACAAAAACCGGTCCGGGATTTATCGGTTTTTTGCAGGAAATTATTGTTTTTTTATCTGAATTCTCAAAGTTTAGAAAAAGGAAATGCAGAGATACTAAACTTTGTGGAAGTACCGGATAAATAATCGAATATTTAGATAATGGAAATAGAAAAATCGAAATATTTGTAGATGAATTGACATAATTACCTGATATTTTGTATAATTTCACCATCAAAAATAAAATATTTTACAGGAGGATGTAAAAATGAAACAAATGCAACTGGCTAAGGGCAAGGATGTAACATTTCAATTTGAAAACGGCCTGGCACAGACAGAGATTTTGGCTGGGTGCAGTGAGGACTTGAGGATTTTTAGATGTGTCCTGAAAAAAGGCCATGTTTGGAAGCCGGAATTATTCAGTATCACGGACAAGATTCAGTTTTTTGCATTTATTTCAGCAAGCGGGTATGTACTGACTACGGACCGCTCCTACAATATAGATGACAGGGCTGTTTTCTGTCCTGATTTTGACAAGGATCCTGGTATTGAAATTCATGCCGGAGCAGAGGACTTGGAATTTTATCGGTATATCGGTGTGATGAATGACTGGGATATCCGGAGATTCAAATTGCAGCACATTGTCCTCCCAAGATTCAGGCTGTTTAAAGACGGCGTACGCTATACGGAGGGCTTCACAGGAGATGCCGGTTCCAACCTTCGTTCCCATCTGCTTTTGGAAGGAAGGCAGCTTGGAAGATACAGTATGGGGTATAATGTAGGAGAGGGCCCGTCTTTTGTGGGAACTCATACACATGATGTAGTAGAACAGTGGTATTTCGTCCTTCAGGATTCCAGCTTTACCTATACTGCCGACCAGGGAGATGTGGAGATGGAAGCATATGACGTATCTTATACGGACAGAGGAGTTCCTCATGGAAGCAAGGCACGCGCCGATCAGAAGATCAACTATTTCTGGGTAGAACTGGCTACGGAGGGATACCCGGAAGTGGCGATTGCTCCGGAAGAATAACATTGAGAAAGGTGGCTGGCTAGGATAATGATTGGGATGAAATTACATAGGACAGGAAGGAGGACATATGGATTTAGAAAGCATCGAGATCTTTTTGGCAGTTGTACGGACGAGAAATGTTTCAAAAGCAGCCAAGATCCTGTTTATCTCCCAATCTACGGTCAGCTACCGGTTAAGGCTTTTGGAGGAAGAACTGGACTGCAAGCTGGTGGAGCGGGGAAGGGGACAGAATCAGACTTGCCTGACAAAAGAGGGGGAGATGTTTTTCCCCATTGCCGAACGTCTAAAAAATATACGGTATGACATTGAGTCGTTTAAAGACATATCCCGCCATCCTTCAATTAGTATCGGCTGTGTGGAGAGCATGGCAATCTATTTGCTGGATGAATTGAATAATCAGGTGGCAGAGCGCAATAATAAAGTGAAAATGCATTTTATGATCAATAACAGCGAGAATATTTATGAGATGCTGGAGAACGGACAAGTTGATCTTGCCTATGTGATCGAACCCATAAGACAGAAAAATATATCGCTGACTCCCTTATTTACGGAACAGATGGTATTGGTAGCTTCTGACGCTATGAAACTGGAGGGCAGCAGCATCCATCCAAACCAGTTGGATATACGGGATGCCTGCCAATTTGACTGGAAAGAACAGAATCTTAACACATGGTTTGAACATTGGTTCAACCCCAAAGAGCTTCCTTATCTGAAGACCAACTCGCCGCCCTTTGCCTTCAGCTTTATGAAGAGTCATGTATGCTGGTCTGTGGTTCCCCATTCCATGGGCAAAAGGCTGGAGCGGGAGGCTGGAATGAAGCTTTATACCATTAAGGAACCGCCCCAGGAACGGATCTGCTATCGGGCGGCATCGAATGGCAGACACACCTTGTATCCGGATGCGATCAAATATTGGGACAGAGAAATGAAGCGTTTTATTCTCTCAAAGCCGTGGCTGGAGACGGCAAAAGAAAAGTGAATGAGAAATCGGAGGTAAAAAGATGGCCATTAAGATAGACAGAAGGAGTTCTGATATACCCTATGATGAACACGGGTTTGCCATGACAGAACTGCTTCCCGGAACTTATGAAGGAGGGATCCGGAATTTCAGATGCAGTTTAAAGGCAGGGAGCCAGTACAGCCCCGCGCTGTATAAAGATAAAACGGTTATCCTGTTTTTCGGTATGGGAAGAGGATATGTGATTGATGAAAAGGACGCCTATAATATCGAAGAATTAAGTTTTTATGTACCGGAATTCGATAAAACTCCATATACGGTCCATGCTGCTGAGGATATGGAATTTGTGTTAAGCGTGGTGGAGATGAACCAGTGGGATTGGGAAGTTTACAACGCGTCCCATGCAAGGCTGCCGTTTTTCCGCCCTATCAGCAAGTGTTCTGTTTATGACCAGAGCTGCAAAGGGCCGAAAACCTCATCCTGGAATGTGCTTCAGGGAAAACAGCTTGGGCGGATCATGATCGGCGCGGTCAGGGCAGTGGGAGACGGCACCAGGGAAAAAGGCCATAAAGCCGTACATCAGTGGAACTACTGTGTAGGCAATTCGGACTTTAACCTGACCGTGGGAGACGAAACCGTGGGAACCGTTGCCGGCGACTGGAGTTTTGTTCCGGCGGGAGAGGATCACAGCCTTGTTTCTGAGGAAGGGAAAGAGGCCTATTATGTTTGGTTCGAACATTTTGCAAAAGAAAAAGATTTTATCGTAAAGCCCGCCCCAAGGCGTTAAAAGGAGATGCGACCATGGAAAAGGTATATGTAGTAAAAAATGAAGATATCAAAGTGGAATATGATGAAAACGGATTTTACATGACAGAGCTGCTTCCCGGCACCTACAGCGGAGGCATCCGGAATTATAAATGTTTCCTGAAAGCCGGCTGCGAAGTCAGCCCAAAGTTGCACAAGGACGATACGGTGATCCTTATGTTCGGCAGGGGAAGAGGGTATGTGAGAACGGCAGAGAAACTTCACAAAATAACGGAAGTTGCTTTCTACGCGCCTGATTTTGACAGGGTTCCCTATGCGATACATGCCTATGAGGATATGGAGTTTGTGCTGAGCGTGGTGGAAATGAATCAGTGGGATAAGGAATTGTATCAGGAGTGTCATATCCGGCTTCCCTACTTTACCCTTATCAGCGATGCCGTTATTTATGATCAGGACTGTAAAGGCCCAAACACCTCTTCCTGGTGGATCTTCAGCCCCAAACAGCTGGGAAGGATCATGCTGGGAGTTGTCAGGGCCGTAGGAGAGGGTACGGTGGAAAAGGGCCATGACAGAGTGGAGCAGTGGAATTATTGTCTGGGCAATTCGGATTTTAACATGACTGTGGAGGATGCTCCGGTGGTCAATCATAAGGCCGGTGAGTGGAGCTATATTCCGGCTGGCTTTGACCATTCGCTATTGGCTGACCCTGGAAAAGAGATCTACTATGTCTGGTATGAGCATTATGTGAGGGAGAAGGATTTCTGTGTCAGTCTGGAACCGGGACAGGAGTGGACGGACGATTAACTTATAATACGGAAGGAGGACATCATCCATGGGCAACTTGAAAGTCTTATCTATTTGGGAGCAATACAGCTACTATTATCTGGAAGGAATGTCCGCAACCCTTAAAATAGCAGTGGTATCTGTACTTACCAGTATTTTGTTCGGAATAATCATTGGTATCCTGCGGCTGTCCAGAAACTGCGTGCTGAAAAATATTTTTGCGTTTTATGTAAGCTTTATCCGGGGCACGCCCATGCTGATTCAGATTTACATTGTTTATTATTCTCTTTCTTTCAATATGACTATGTTTACTGCTTCGGTGGTGGCGCTGACAGTAAACGCAAGCGCATATATCGGTGAAACGGTGAGAGGAGGCATTGAATCGGTTGATAAAGGGCAGATGGAAGCGGCCAGGAGTCTTGGGCTGTCTCACTGGCAGGCGATGCAGGAGATCGTGATCCCCCAGGCCATAAAGAGCATTTTGCCGTCTCTGTGCAACCAGTTTATTATTCTGATAAAAAATACGTCCATGATGTCTGTCATCGGCGTCCATGAGCTGATGTATAACTCCAATACCGTGCGGGCCAATACCTACCTGGCATTTGAACCCCTTATCATAGCGGCGACCATGTATTTTGTGGTGTGCTTTATACTTGAAAAGGGCGTCAATTATCTTGAGAGGAGGCTGAAATACAGTGCTTGACGTAATAAATCTGGAGAAGAGTTTTGGAAAACTTCATGTTCTTCGGGGAATCAATGTTACCATAAAGAAAGGCGAGGTTGTATGCGTCATCGGTCCCTCCGGCGGAGGCAAGAGTACGTTTATCCGCTGCCTTAACCTTTTGGAGAAACCTACAGGAGGCGATATCATTTTCGAAGGGGTATCGCTGATGAATAAAAAAGTAAACCTGGATGAACACAGAAAAAAGATCGGGATGGTGTTTCAGCACTTTAATTTGTTTGCCAATAAAAATGTTCTTAACAATATAACCCTGGCTCTTATGAAAGTGAAGA
>Ga0137308_101738_pt1 | contig 18618 bp, 16 predicted proteins | sample Inofrocosms_June_FD_97181 | JGI IMG/M metagenome (GOLD analysis project Ga0137308, IMG submission 97181) | Mouse cecal microbial communities from Vienna, Austria - N-Acetylneuraminic and N-Acetylglucosamine D2O microcosms_June | ecosystem: Host-associated > Mammals > Digestive system > Large... | reverse complement strand
CGCTCCATTCCCCGGTTCCGGCTGCGCCGGGAATGCCTGTCCCACTATTTCCGGCATTTTGGCCCATCCCGGCGTAACCTTCCGTCTCTATGACAATCTGGGATCTGGTCGGGTATACCTCACCGGGTATTTCCTCATATTCCACCTCCTCCTGTTCTCTGCCTGAATTTCTGTCCGGCATCAGCCCGATCTTCTTGGCGCCGGTTGTCAGGTAACTGCTCCATTCCTGGGCGCTGCCTTCGGGCAGGGCGGATACGATCACGGACTCCATGTCCCGCATCTTATTATAATTGTTCATCATTACCACGCCGCTGGCCAGCACCAGAATCGTCAGCACACCGCATGCGGTACTCAGCACGCCCACCATGGAGCGCCGCTGTCTGGCAGCCACCCGGTTGTCATCCATTTTCGTGCGGAAATTCTGGATTATGGCATCCCGCGTGCCGGATTCCACCCGGTGGGCATCCTTACGGGATACCATGTAATCCTGCATCATCTGGTTCCGTTCATAATAAATATAGTAGCCGCGGAGCTTATAAAATCCATCCTCTGATGCCGTGTAGATGGCTTCCTCTCCCTCCAGGCCGCAGTTTAAGTACATCAGCTGGTTCTTTCCATTGAAATAATGGCTGTGGGGCTTCCAGTAATTCAGGGGACTTAAGGTGGATGAAGGCGCGCCGCACAGGAACCATCCGATGATGCTCCTGCGGGGAAACATCTGCTCCATGGCCTGATAAGCCTCTTTCCATGCGCTTTCCGTGAATTCCACCTTATCTTTATCAGGTACACCATCCATCTCCATGGCCCCGTCCACGAACAGGATAGTCTCCCCATCCTGGTTCCGGCTCTCTCCCAGTAAAAGACCGACCCGCAGATCCTGTCCACCGGCCGGATAGAGACGTTTCAGATATGTATTGACATAATCCTCCACATACAGCTTCAAAATCTGATCCCGCTCTCCAATCTGCCGGATATTTTTCGGCAGCTTCGGGTACGGATTATACACTTCACCCATTGACTCACCTCATTGATCCTTCCAAATATTGATTGTTCGCAACCGTCCTGACCAGCTTGTCCTGCTTCCCCGTGCTGTAGTCCGACCACATGACAGCAGAAGGCTTCTGCAGACCTTTCTCCTGACCGGCATATATCCGGACGGTTTACATTTCTGATTCAATGGGCAAAGTATAACACAACCACACCGCCGATTTTGTCAAACCAGGGCGGCGTGTTCCAAAAACTGTTCGACAAGAAACACACTTTTACTGATATAATCCGCCATTTTCATGACTACTGACAGACGCACGCTCTGAAGCATCAGAGGATCCTGGCTGCTGTAGCCCCCCACAATCCCGGTTATGAAAATGTCGCCAACCTCTTCCAGCTCCTTGCATACTCCCAGCCCCGGTCTGAGAGAGCCTTTTCCCAAAGTGATGCAGCCCACATGGTCCTGATTCCCCACAGAGGCGTCCACCGCCACCACCACATGGTTGGGATAGCGCAGCCGGACCAGCTCCATGGAACGCTCCAGATTCATGGCATGAACCGGCCTCTCCAGGGTTCCCATGATCTGGATCCTTCCCACACAGCCCTCCCGCAGCTTGTACCCGGTCAGCGGGCCCAGGCTGTCCCCGGTAGACCGGTCTGTACCGATGCACAGCACCAGAACCCCGTCCTTTCCCTCTTCCCGGCTGATCTCCCGGATCATTTCCCCCAGCATCCTGGCACAGACAGCCGTGTCCTCCGCCTGTTCCGCATCAAAATAATAGATTTCCCCGCCCTTCTGCCAGGGCCTGCGCCATCTCATTTTCATATCCATCCCGCCTGTGCCTTTTACGGGCCGTTTCAAACATGGAACTGCCGTCTGTCTGAACTGCCGCTTTTTTACTGCTATTATAGGCAGGACGAAAGCATTTTATACCACAAACGCTAACTGAGTGCAAGCCGGAACCTGAGTCTTTTCACAAAAAAGCCGGTCCGGTTCTGCTGTAAAAAACAGACTGATGTATGTTGAAATACACCAGCCCGTTTCTACTAAATTATATTCGTTCAGTGCTTCCCTGTTTCTCCTTCTGGTACATGGCAATGGCTTCACTCACATTGGCAGCCCGCCCCTCCTGGACGATAGCGGACAGCTCCACGATCTTTAAAGGCTCCATGAATTCCTTCCCCAGATAAGTTCCATAATGTTCCGCTACATATAGATTCCTGGTCTTGGTCTGCTGACGGGTTTCGGACAGCTGGGCAGATACCTGGTGGTAATTGTTCTCCAGCTCCTCCAGCTTGTCCTTGTGATTGTGCTCGATCTCGTCAGCCAGAATATTCTTCGTCACATTCTCAAAGGTGTTCAGGGCTTCCTTTTTCCGGCTGACCATGGTGTCCAGCTCCTGCTTCAGCCGGGATATCTCGTCATCAAACCGCTCCAGATTATACTGGGATTCGTTGCGGTCCTTCCGGATGGAGGACGTGATGGAACGGATCTTCTTATTATTCCGGTATATGTCATTGAGAAGCTTCCGGGCGCTGCCCAGGGTATCTCCGTGGCCTCCCCTGGTCTTGTTGCCGATAATCACATATCCGCCGCCTATGAGGAAAATATCCACCATATAGATCACAGCCAGATGGAGAGGCTGGTGCTCCGGAATCAGCATGTACAGTCCCCATGGCAGGGCCAAAAATACCACCAGCAGGGCCGCAAACAGAACCAGATACTCCCGGAAAAAACGTGGCATGAACAGACTGAAGTAGAGGTTACTCCTGCACAGCCACGGCGCGTGACTGCTCTTTAGCAGGGCCTTCATCTGGGCACGGATTCTTTTGTTCTGCTCATAGATCCCGGCCGTCTCTTCCGTGATCCGGTCTTTGATCCCCTGGTTCCGGGCTTTCTCACGCCTGCTTCTGACCTTCTTTAAGTCCTCCTGGACCTTGTTTATCTCTGTCTCGAAGCTTCCGTCGATCTCGCTCCTGCGGTTCTTCACCGTCTGCTGGATGGTGTCTGCAAGCAGCTTCTTCTCTGCCTCCAGGCTCCGTTCCAGCTTCCGCTCCTCCTGTCCAAGCTGCTTCTCCTTGTCTTTAAGCAGCGACAGCTCGTCCAGGGCATCCCTGGCCTCCTTCAAGAATTCCAGACATTCCGCTGCGGTCTGCGCCATAGGTCCTCCTCCTTTGCAAGTACATTCTTTTGTGCTGCCTTTCGTTCATGCAGCAGCTTTGGTATAATGCTTCCCGCTACCGGGTATCAGTCAGCAGAAGCTCCCCCCCTCCAGATACAGCCATCCCCAACCGCCGCATCCGGATATCTGAACCCAGTTTCTAATAGTTTACTACAGATTTCTTTTATCCACAAGGGGATGAGAGGGGTTTTCCGATATTCACGCGACAGTTCAGATACCCCTTGAACTGTTACGGCATCTGCCCATGAGAATCGCTACGCGATGGGGCAGATGCCCTCCGGCCACTACGTTTTCGTACGGTCAGCGCAGCGAGTGCGCAGACCTATCTGAACTGTTACATATTCACTATTGACATAAGTCCGAATTCAGACTATACTATCAAGTACGAAATCAGACTATATATTCATCAGACTATTAACTCACCAAACCACAAACTCACTATACGATTAAGGAGAGTACCGTAATCATGAACAAAGAAACCAGTAGATCTGCCCAATATGACATAGCTGCAAAGAATCATTCCCACAGTAGAAGCCAGCATGACACGGAGAGTCTTCCATCCGCGGTTCCTGGCTGCTCCAGCCCCGCCGCCGCAAGCCATCCCCAGAAGGAGCTGGCCGAGTTCAATTACTACTGGCGGTGTATTGATGATATCTACCATGATCTGGCCCGGAAACTTGGTTTGTCGGACAGCGCCCTGATCATCCTCTACGGCCTTTACACCCTGGGGGACGGAAGCCTCCAGCGGGATATCTGCCAGCAGGCCTCTGTCAGCAAGCAGACCATCCATTCCTCCATCCGCAATCTGGAACGGGACGGCTATCTGTGGCTGGAAACCGGCGGCAGAGACAAGCGGATCTGGCTCACAGAAAAAGGCAAAGAGCTGATTCATTACAAAATAGCCCCTGTCGTGGCCCTGGAAAATGCCGCCTTCACCACACTCGGTCCCGAAAAGAGCCGTGAATTTCTCCGGCTCAACGCTGAGTATGTCCAGATCCTGCGGATGCTGGCAAACGGACTTTCTGTGTGATGCCATTTGTGTAATGCCATCTGCATGAGCCCTCCTGAACCGTAACAGTTCAGATATCCCTTGAACTGTTATCCTGAGCTGTCACACATGTGCCAGCTGACCGCGGACCAATACAAGAACAGTCATTGATTAATCTTATCATAGCCGTCCCGGCCCTGCGCCTGGACAGCGGAACGGAGCAGCCTATGAATACGAAAATCCAGCTATCTGATCATTTCACCTACCGCAGGCTTTTGCGGTTTGTCCTGCCCTCCATTGTCATGATGATCTTCACATCCATCTATGGCGTGGTGGACGGACTGTTTGTATCCAATTTTGTGGGCAAGACGCCCTTTGCCGCCGTGAACCTGATCATGCCCTTTCTCATGATGCTGGGCTGTCTGGGCTTCATGATCGGCACCGGCGGCAGCGCCATTGTCGCCATGACCCTGGGCGAAGGGAAAAAGGATCTTGCCAACGCCTATTTTTCCATGATGGTCTATGTGACTATTGCCGCCGGAATCCTTCTGGCCATTCTGGGGATCATCACCGTCCCTGCCGTATCTGTCATGCTGGGAGCCCAGGGGGAAATGCTGTCCCACTGCATCCTGTATGGCCGCATCCTGCTGCCGGCAGTGCCTGCCTTCATGCTCCAGAATGTATTCCAGAGCTTCCTGGTCACAGCGGAAAAGCCACAGCTGGGGCTGGCCGTCACCGTAGGCGCAGGCCTCACCAACATCATCCTGGACGCGCTTCTGGTAGCAGTATTTCCCATGGGCATCGTGGGTGCTGCCCTGGCGACCACCATCAGCCAGATGGTAGGCGGCCTGGTGCCCCTTGTGTATTTTTGTAAAAGCTCCTCCGGCCTGCTGCATCTGGGCCGCCCCTGCTTTTACGGGAAGATTCTGGTAAAAACCTGCCTTAACGGCTCCTCGGAGCTTATGACCAATCTGTCCATGTCCCTGGTGAACATCCTCTACAACTTCCAGCTGATGCGTTTCGCCGGAGAGGACGGCATCGCGGCCTATGGTGTCATCATGTATGTGAACTTTATTTTCATCGCCATGTTCGTGGGCTATTCCATCGGCAGCGCCCCGCTGACCGGCTACCATTACGGAGCCCACGGCCTGGACGAAGTCCAGAACCTGCTCCACAAAAGCCTGGTGATCACCGGAACCGCCGGTGTGGTCCTGACCGGTCTGGCGGAGATCCTGGCCTTCCCTCTGGCCCGTATCTTCGTAGGCTACGACCCGGAGCTGTATGCCATGACCGGACGGGGCTTCATGATCTATTCCTTGTCCTTCCTGATTATGGGCTTCAACATCTACGGCTCCGCCTACTTCACCTCCCTGGGAAATGGCGCCGTCTCCGCGGCCATTTCATTTTTGCGGACTCTGCTGTTCCAGGTGATTGCGGTTATGGGGCTGCCGTTTCTTATTGGACTGGATGGGATCTGGCTGGCCATTGTGGCAGCAGAGCTGCCTGCGCTGGCGGTAACGGGGTATTTCTTTGTGAGTACGCGAAAGAGATATTTTCCGGCTTTCCCTGCCCCGTGAGCTGTAACGTATCTTTGTAACAGTTCAGACACCCCCCTGAACTATTACGGTATCTGCCCATAAAAACCGCTTCGCAATGGGGCAGATGCCCTTTGACCACTATGTATTCGAACGGTTACGGTTCACGGGGCGGTTGTTCCAAGGGGTACGCTCTGGCGGTGCCCGCACCAGTTGTTGATATTTCGCGTATTTTAGGATATAATTGGGACATAAGATAAGACACAATAAAGATTCTGCCCACTGGAAAGGATGACAATCATGACGCTGATAAAAGAAAGAGCAGTGAAAATGATACAACATATGCCGGAAGATACCATGTTTTATGTTGTCAATATTTTAGAAAATCTACAAGCTATGTCTATTAACCGGGAGAAAGACAAGGAAATGGCAAAAGCCGCACTTGAGGATATTCTAAACATGGAAAAAAGACTGCCAGCTGACTTTGATATAAAACGCGAACTGGCTGAAGCGAGGGATGAACGATATGGTAATATTAATTGACACCAATGTCATTTTGGATATTTTTCTGAAAAGAGAACCTTATAAAACGAATTCAGAGCTCATACTGACAAAATGCGCTGACAGACAGATCACAGGATATCTGGCTGCACACAGTATTCCCAATTTGTTCTATATATTGAGAAAAGAATATTCCCGGCAGGAACGGCGGAAAATTATCAGAAATTTGTGTTGTATTTTTCGCATTTCAGATTTAAATCTCGACAAAATATTATCTGCCGTTGATAATGAGGATTTTTCAGATTTTGAAGACTGTCTGCAGGAAGAATGTGCTGTAAATGTAATGGCAGATTATATTGTGACAAGAAATCCTGGAGATTTTGCAAGATCAAGAGTAAAAATAATTGAACCAGAAGAATTTGTTGCACTCCTGCAAAGAAGCTAAAAATTCATAGGCGCCGCTATGGGATGCCTCCCCATCACCACACTCTCCTGTCAGTTTTCCCCGCCCCGTGTATAATCCCGAAAAATATTGTTTTTTCCCTGCAATCGTATATAATACAATTTGTAAACAACTGACCATGACTCTTTGATCGGAGGTTTTGCCTATGTTCCGCATGTGGGGAAAAATATGGAAGGACAATCACCTGGTCCGGGACACGGTGGTCTGCATCACAGACTACAGTCTCTCCCGCACCGCCATGGTATTCCAGTCCCTGGATGATATCTGCTTTGAATTTGACCTGGAAAAGCCTATCTGGCTGGATGCCAATATCTCCGAATTCCAGCGGGTGGCCAAAACCCGGTTCCGGCAGGACAGCTTTATTGAAGTGATTGAGTTTGATTATCTGGAGATCCAGGTGATTGAAGAATAAACCGGGCTTTCAAACTATATTTCTGAACTGTTATGAACCTTTACACACATACTATACAAGGAGGTTTTACGATGACTGATTATCAGAAGCTTTTCTCCCTGGCCGGCAAACGCGCCCTGATTACCGGAGGCACCGGTGGACTGGGCAGCCAGATTGCGGCGGCATTTCTGCAGAACGGCGCGGATGTGGCGGTCTGCGGAGGGCACCCGGAGAAAGCAGACCCTCTGGGCGAGCTGGCTGCTTCCCTGGGACGCCGTTTTCTTGCCCTGAAATGCAACATCACAAAGCCGGATGAAGTCACCGTTATGCTGGACCAGATCGCGGACTCATGGGGCGGCCTGGATATCCTGGTCAACAGCGCCGGGATCAACCGGCTCATCCGTGCCGAGGAATACGACGACGAGACATTTGCCCAGGTCATGGACCTGAATCTCAACGGACTCCACACAGTCACCCGGGAAGTGGGCAGGAGGTTTATGATCCCCAAGAACTATGGGCGCATCGTCAACCTGTCATCAGTCAAGAGCCTTATCGGCACCACGGAGAATTACATCGCCTACTGCGCCAGCAAGGGCGCAGTGAATATGTATACAAAGCAGCTTGCCTGCGAATGGGGCAAATACCTTATTACAGTCAATGCCATAGCCCCCACCTTCGTCCGCACGCCTATCAATTCCTTCCAGCTGGATGACCCGGTCTTCTATAAGAAACTCACCGACCGCATTCCCTTAGGACGCATCGGCCAGGAAGCAGATATCGCCAGCGCGGCTCTCTATCTGTCCAGCGATGCCGCCGCCTTCGTCAGCGGCCAGGTGCTGTGCGTGGACGGGGGACTGACAGCCATGCAATGAGGAAATCAGCAGTTTCTGTCTGCACTCAGCCGGTCACCGGGCCAGCCCACCAGGAGCATTCATGTAACGGCCGGCACCTGGGCCGCTTAAAATGGTACCCATAGACAACCAGGGTGCGGCTGGTCCCCTACTCCAGCCGCACCCCGGTCTTTTTTTCAAATTCTTTCGCCCAGTCCCTGTTCCGGAAGAACAGGATACTCCCCTGGCCGCCGTCATCCATGGCGTAGATACGCTCCGTGACACCTGCTGCCTTCAGCCCCCGGTTGATATACTCCAGAAATACCGGATCCAGCCAGTCATTTTCCACAGCCACCGTGCATTCCTGGGCAACTCCATTGACCTGGAAGCGGACAGCGATCCGCCCGCCGCCATCCTCCCAGTCAACCTCTGACATATCGATCTGAATATCCGTGACTGCGCAGCTCCCTCCTGACATATCATTGATACTGGAGAGAATCTCACGGTAGCTTTCCTCCAGATCAAATGCCTCCCAGTCGAACCAGAACGCCTGGTCCGGATAACTGGTCACCTCCCAGGTCTCCTGGTCCCATTCCGGCATCCCCAGATAGCTCAGCAGCGTATAGTAGGGATATCCCTCGATCCAGATCCTGCTTTGCTCATCCTCCGCCATAGAATTCTGCAGGGTCTCTATATCCTCCTCCGGCACCAGAATCCCCAGCTCACCCAGCACCTTCACCTGCTCTTCCAGCGGAACATAGTCCGGATAAAGCTCCGGCTGGAACCCGTCTTCTCTTCCGGCTTCCACCTCCGGATAGAATCCATATCCCCCGCCTCTCCCGCCATACTCCGGCAGGAAAAATGCCGCCGCGGCCAGCGCAGCCACTATACACAGCGTGAAAATGATCCTGCCATTGCCCTCTCCCTTATCATGGGGCAGCTTACGCCAGACAGCCGCCACGTCCCGCTGCTTCGAACCACGGGACTGCTGCCAGACACCGGCTTTCGGATGTACCGCCTGCCTTCTGCGATTCTCTGTCTGACCGGCATATGATTCTCCTGTCTCTGACTGCGCGGACCGTCTCCCGCCGCTCTCCGGCTGACTGGCATATGCTTTCCCTGACTCCGGCTGCGCGGACCGTCTCCCGCCGCTCTCCGGCTGACTGGCATATGCTTTCCCTGACTCCGGCTGCGCGGACCGTCTCCCGCCGCCCTCCGGCCGGCTGGCATATGCTTTCCCGCCTGCTCCCGTCCTCCCGGGAGGCACTTCGCCGACAGAACCGTTTATCTGGGGCGTGATCATTTCCCAGTGCAGCCCCTGGTTCTGGCAGTCCTGGATAAACAGCTTCCTGTTGAGCCACTCGCCCAGAAGTTCCTTGTCAATAACAGCCACCAGGGCCTCCTTCCTCGTACACAGGAAGAAACGGTTCTCACTTTCCAGAAGCCATCCCAGCTCACTCCAGGCCCAGAAATGCTCCTCCATGGGATTTTGTTTCCAGATGCCGGTCCGGTCGGCAGTCAGCTGGTATCTTCCCTTCCGGGATTCCGGCCATATCCGCGCCATCTGTTTTCGCAGCAGGAGCAGAGGAACCGGCCGGGAAAGCCTCTGCCAGTCCCTGAACAGCCGGAGATAATAATAGGCTGCCGCCCCCAGCAGAATCCCGCCGGTACCGCCCAGCTCCCTATCCTGAAGCACCGCCAGCACCACCACAATTCCTACAGCCACCGGCATATACACATAGCGGCGCCTCTTCCATCCGGTCAGACACTGCTTCTGGATCCAGTCCCACTGGGCCGTGACCATCAGGGCCTGGGGAAAGTCCCGCTCCTGGATAATACATAAGCCTTCATCCAGGCTGCGGTATGGCCGGTTTGCAAAATCATCCGGCTGACTGTCCACAGATTTCCTGTTTTCCGGCGCCTTTATCCACAAGGAATCCGGAATATCCCCCGGAAGCTGCCGCTGTTCTTCCAGCAGCCGGACAAACCGGGCCTGCCCGTCCTTCCCGCCCATAACACGGACTGGCAGAAACAGCCATTGCCCGCTGCCCGAAGCTGCTCCGCCGGAAGCTGCTCCGCCCGCTGCCCTCCCGCCCGAAGCGATTCCACCCGAAGCCGTCCCGCCGGAAACTGCTCCGCCCGCTGCCCTCCCGCCCGAAGCGCCTCCGGCCGACACCTGAATCCAGTACACACTGCCCCGCTGCTTTACTTCTCCCATTCTGCAGCACCGGTAACGGAACGCTTCCCTGCTGGTACTCACGGTCAGAATTCCATCCTCCAGGGTCAGAATCCGCTCTTCACCACCATATCTGTCGATCACCCGCCTGGTCTGAATTATCCACATCCCCAGTACCAGCCAGACCATGGTTGCCACCATCACAAAAGCGCCGCCCCACACAGCTCCAGCCACAAGCCCGCCATCTGTGGCCGAGACTGCCACGTTCAGAACCGTCACGCCTATGATCACCAGAAAAATTCCTATCACCAGCATAGACCGCTGCCCCAGGCGCTGCAGCGCCAGACGCAGCCCACAGCCAGCCGCCTCTCCATATGTAAGCTTATACTTGTACTCCATCGTGTTTCTCTCCTATAGCAGCAGCTCCGGCAGTATTCCGCCGTCCATACTACGCTGCTCTGTTCTTCCATAGCTGCGATCCCGGCAGCATTCCGCCGTCCATACTACGCTGCTCTGTTCTTCCATAGCTGCGATCCCGGCAGTATTCCGCCATCCATACAACGCTGCTCTGTTCTCCCATATATCGTAAAAAGCAGATACCGCCCCCTATGAAGCCATGTAAAAATCCCAGCAGCTTTCACACACTCCCGACAGCACCTGCTTCTCTTATCCGTCCAAAATTATTCCTGAAACTAATTTTCTGCATTTCCACAGCAACACAAAACATGACAGTTCAAAAGCCCCTTGAACTGATACGGCCATTGGCCATATTTCCGCGACCGCTACGTTTTCGTACAGTCAGCGTGGTACACAAAAGGCGTCCCCCGGCAAACGCCCAGACCTGTCTGGGCTGTTACAGCCAAACAGACCTCCGCCGAAATTGCCGGCGGGCGTGCCTTTTCTATCCCAGATATTCCTTCAGGATATCCCCGATCAGCTGCATCTGCTCCGGACTCAGGCCTTTCATCCAGGAATCCCCGGACCCGCGCCCCCGTTCCCGGCTGGCAGCAATCTGCTCCAGACTGCGTTTCAGATCATCAATGTCAGGCTTGTCCTCCGGACTCTTATCCTCAGCCTGGGCGACCACCGCGGCAGTCTCCTGCCGTCCGCCGCGGTCCCCCCGCTTCCTGCCTCCGCCAGAACGCCCTTGTCCGCCGGAATTCCCCAAATGCTCCAGTTTTCCAGACTTTCCAAAACGTGTCTGATCCTCCCGTCCTCCGGAATTATCAAACCGCTCCTGGCTGTCCCGGGCACCGGCATTTCCAAATCGCTCCTGATCTTCCCGGCTGCCAGAATCCGCAAACTGCTCCCGGTTTTCCAGGACGCCGGACTCCTCTGTAGCCGCTTCAAGCTTCTGCACATTCCGCCCATCTGACTGGCCGCCGGAACGCCCCCGTCCGGCCGTCTCCTCGCGTCCTTCCTCCGGCATCATAACCACCTTGCCCCGCTGGGATCCGTCCATGCGGCTTACATTTGCACCATTGCCGCCGCGTCCGTTCCTGACCGTCAGGCGCCGTCCCCCGCGCTCCTGCTCCATGCCAGGTTCCTCCATGGACTGGCTCCGGGCCAGCCTGGGACAGAGAACATTTTCCAGATAATCCTGAAGAGCCGAGGTCAGCTGCTCCCTGCGCCCGCTGATGGCGCCATTGTCAAAAAGCATGGTCAGCATAGCCATGAGTACGGCACCGCATCCGTACATCACAATATAGGAAGTATCCAGACGGTACCAGTAGGAAAAAAATGCTCCCACGCCGCCCCCCAGCAGACACAGCCAGGTCAGCTGGAGTGAAAAGCCGCTCCAGCCGCCAAGGGTCATTCCCCGGAAACGCAGCTCTCCCAACTGGTGCTCCAGCCATGCGCTGCTGTCCCGCAGTCCCTGGTTCATACGATATGTATTCTCCGCCCTGAGTTTCAGTTCCTTCAGACCTTTATTCTTGGTTACGGTCAGGTTGGTACATTCTTTAAGGAGTCTTTTGTAGAGGCTTCTGGTCATCAGCCGGGTGAGAATTCCCAGCAGACAGATACCGGCCAGCACATACAGTGCCTGTCCTGTTTCCAGTAGTTTCATCATAAAAACAGCTCCCCTTTCTTGTATCACGTCCCGCTGTGGATTTCCCCTTCCGGTGCAGTCCGGGATCCGGCGTGATCATGACAATGATTTCAGAGTAACCGTTCAGACAGGCTGCATATCTTATAAGAAACTGTTCTGCAGACGTGCTTTGTCTGCATGAATCCATTTCCTGCAGCATATGACATCAGGTGAATCCCCGAGACTTCCTGCCCCCGGTGTTTTCGGAGACAAGAAGATACCCGTCCGGACTGTTACGCTCAGACAGCTTTCATTATAGCGGCCGAAATCATTTTTGGAAAGTTAAGGGAGCCTAGAATCGTTCAACAAAGTTTGCTAAAAAACGCATCTGAACTTCATGTAAAACCAGCTTCAGACAGACATATCCCGGCCTTTTAGGCTGTTCAGATCATCCCTGAACCGTCTCATACCCTCCACTCCATGACCAGCTCTGTCTCGCCGGTATCCGCATCCACCCGCTGTTCTTTCACCTGAAAATGCTCCCGCAGGTAGAAGCCGGCGGCGCGCTGGTTTTTCTCGTAGACATGGAGACTCAGATGCTGTTTTCTGACTCTTGCATAATCCAGAAGCTGCCTCCCGATCCCCTGGGATCTGCTCCCGTCAGCCACGAAGATTCCTGCAATATAATCATCCATCAGACCTATAAAACCCCGGATCGCGCCGGTATGGTCATCTTCATATATATATAACTCCGCCTGGACAAGCAGCTCCTTCACCTGGCCGAAATGGCCTGTCCAGTATTCCTCCGGGACAAAGCTGTGGGCACTTATGTTGGCGTTCAGCCAGATCTGCATAAGAACGTCCAGGTCGGACTCCTGAAAATTTCTTATCATGAAGGTGTTCCTTTCCATTTTCTATTGGATTTAATTGTACGCTTCAATCAATGCCCTGGTCAGGCGCACGCTGTGCAGAATGGCCAGCTGCTCGAACTCACTGTAATTCATGGAAGCGCTGTCGTCCGCCTTGTCAGAAATGGCCCGGATAATCAGCACCGGCACCTGGTTTAAATAGGCGGTCTGGGCAATGGCTGCCCCTTCCATTTCCGTGCATGCGCCGCCGAAATTCATTACAAGCCACTCCTTCTTCTCTTTGCTGCTGATGAACTGGTCGCCGGTCAGCACCCGTCCTTCATGGGCCGTGATATCAGGGTTCACCTTTGCACACAGCTCTACAGCCAGCTTTCTGAGCCTCTCGTCTGTGGGAAATGCCTTCACCGCCAGCTGTGGGATCTGCCCCAGCTCATAGCCGAAATTCACCGCGTCCACGTCGTGCTGGAGGGCATCCGTAGACATGACCAGGTCACCGATATTGATCTCCGCTTTCAGGGAACCGGCGATTCCCGTATTGACGATCCCATCCACCCCAAATCTGTCCACCAGGATCTGGGCACAGATTCCGGCACTTACCTTGCCGATCCCTGACTGTACCACAACCGCCTCCCTGCCGCCGATGGTTCCTTTATAAAATTCCATTCCTGCCACGGTTTCAATCTGCGGCTGCTCCATTGCTTCCTTTAACTGCTCAACCTCCTGAGCCATTGCGCCAATGATTCCTAACATGATTGTCCTCTGCTTTCTTTTCTTAATATTAATAAGGCCGGGAAACCAGTATGTGATTTCCCTATATGTATTATAACTACTGCTGTATTATAAGCCAAGTCTTTTTCTTGCATATCGGAAAATATGTACTTGCATATCCCTTTCTTTCGTGATATAATAAATGCACATTTCCCGGAATTTCCCTTCCGGGTATATTCTGGCAGATCTGCCAGTGTTTCCAAATGTCATGATTATACTAATCAAAGGGGGATCTTATCAATGAACAACCAACTGCGCACACAAGAAACAGAGAAAAACATTCTGCTCCGGGCAGGCATGGAGCCGGAAGAGATCCGGATGCTGGCAGACAGCGACCTGACACTTAACGTACAGCTTATCAATGATTTTGCCTTTAAAAAGGTTTTCCGCAACAAGAAGGCCCTGACCGGACTTTTGAGCGCCCTTCTGGAGATTCCGGTTGAAGAAATTGTTGACCTGGAATTTCTGGATGCGCTCCAGCTCGGAAACTACAAAAAGGACAAAAAAGGGATTCTGGACATCAAGGTCCATTTAAACAACAGCAAAAAGATCAACATTGAGATCCAGATAAAACACGAGACGTACTGGAAGGAGCGTTCCCTGTTTTATCTGGGGCGGATGTATACGGCAGACCTGGAAAGCGGGGAGGATTATTCCCTGCTGGAACCCTGCATCCACATCAGCATCCTGGCCTTTGACCTTCCGGAAGCCACCAGATTTTACTCCACCATCCGCCTGATGGATGTAAAAACCAAACAGATATACAGTGACAAACTGAGCCTGCGCGTGCTATACTTAAACAGACTGGACCAGGCAGGCAAGAAAGAGCGTCGGACCCAGGTCTACCGCTGGGCAAAGCTGATCACCGCAAAGGACTGGGAGGATTTGAGGAGGATTGCCATGGAAGACGAATACAAGGCGGAGGCCGTCAAAGAGATGGAAAGAATCAACACAGACCGGGAGCTCCGGTACGAATACCTCAGCCAGGAGATCGCGCGGCTGGATGAGAATACCAGACGGGCGGAGGAACACCGGAACCGGGAGAAAGCCCGGGAGGAAGGACGTCGGGAAGGGCGTGAGCAGGGACGTCGGGAAGGACACGAGCAGGGACGCAAACAAGAGCGGCAGCTACAGCTTCTGAAAACAGAAGCATCTGCCCGGAAACTGTACAAGAGAGGGGTATCTGTAGAAGAAATTGCGGAAATCCTGGATATACCAGCCGACCAGATAGTTCACTGGTGCATCTGAATTGTAACAGTTCAGATGGGGTACCTTCTTGCCCCCGAAGAGCATCGGGGACAAAAAGCTTCGGGCATTAGCCCGATATCAAATCGCAAAAGAAAGCGCTTATGCAAACCAAAAGCAGGTTTGCAACACACTTTCTTCTGTGATTTGCTGCCCCTCTGAACTGTTACTCTGAATTAAAACAGACAGCCGCTGCTGACTGTCTGCTCTTTCTGTCACTATTAAGAGAATTCATTTTGACAAGTTTGGAGGAATAATCACATGATTTACAAAACACAAGGCGTATGTTCCAAAGAGATTCATTTTGACGTGAAGGACAATAAGGTGGTGAATGTCCAGTATATAGGCGGCTGCTCCGGCAATACCCAGGGCGTGGCGGCGCTGATTGAGGGCATGGATATCGATGAGGCGATCCGGCGGATGGAAGGGATCCACTGCGGACCAAGACCCACCTCCTGCCCGGACCAGCTGGCGAAAGCATTGAAGAAATATAAGGCAGAACACTAAGTACCAATGGGGCATCTTTTTCTCCCCCTGTGAGCTGTAACCATTATATTCTATATCCGGAAATATACTCCCGCAGCCCATCCTCCTTCCCACTGACGGTTCCCTGAACCATTTCCCCTTTGCCGCCGCCTTTTCCGGTATATATCCCGTGGAAGTCCCTGAGAAATGCTTTCAGGTCAATGCTCTGGCTGCCGATGGTATACTGGTAGCCGTCAGTATCATTTCCCAGGAACAAGGCACAGATGCCGGTGCATCTTCTCATGGCTGTATCCACGAACCGGCGGGCTGCGTGCTTATCAAGCTCCGGCTCGAAGACGATCACATGCTCTGTGTGATCTCCTATGGCAGCCAGTTTCTCGTCCATGCGGATATTCTGGGCGCGCACCAGCTTTGTCTTCCACTGCTGTACTTCTTCCTGAAGACGCTGCACAGCGGCGGCCACTTCCCCCGGCTTGGCAGACAGCAGATGGGAAATATCCCTGACGCTGGTTTCCTTCTCCTGATAATCCTTAAGGGCCCGGAAGCCGCACACCATGGTAACCCGTGTACCGCCCTTGTACTTCACCCCGTCTATCAGCTTGATCAGACCGATCTCGCCGGTACGCTCCACGTGGGGCGCACAGCAGGCGCAGACGTCGTAACCGGGTATTGTGACGATCCGTACCTGGCCCTCCAGCTCCTTCTTGCTGCGGTATTCCAGGGCATCCAGCTCCTCTCTGGCTGGATAGCTTACCTGAATGGCGATGTTCTGGAACACGGCTTCATTGGCCTCCTGCTCAATCCGGCGGAGATTCTCCGGTGTAAGGACTCCATTGAAGTCCATAGTCACCAGCTCCCGTCCCAGATGAAATCCCACATTGTCATAACCAAAATGCCGGTGCACCAGGCCGGATACAATATGCTCCCCCGTATGCTGCTGCATGGCCCAAAAACGGGCTACATAGTCAATACGGCCCTCTACCTGGGTTCCCGGCTTCAGAGGCGGGGCTTCCCCTGCCTCCATATTAACATGCAAATGTTCCCGGCAGGCGGCTTCCCGAAAGGCTGGTCCTGCGGATCCATTTTCTCCGGGCGCGTTTTCCTGGAACTCCGGTTTTGTGAGTCCCTCAAGGGGTGCCAGATAGTGAACGATCTGGCCGTCTTTCTCCTGCACATCCTGAACCTGGATATCGCCCAGAATCCCCGTATCCGCATATTGGCCTCCACCCTCCGGGAAAAAGGCCGTACGATCCAGCACCACCCCATAGCACCCCCGCTTCTCCTCCCAGCGGCAGTCCACTACCTGGGCGGTAAATTCCCTGAGGTGACTATCCTGATAGTAAAGTTTTGTTTTTATCATAATGTTCTCCTGATCATGTTTCATGGCAGTTTAGAGAGATCTGGGCTGTTAGCATTTTGCAGCAGTTCAGACGGGCGGCAAAATGCTTATGCATACGATGCGTCATTCCCATGATTTGCTGTTTATCCAGACTTTCATTATTATATAAGATCCCTGGTTAGAACGCAACCATTATCCATAGCGTTTCTTCATTGAAAAATATCCTGTTATAGGGTATAATGCATGTAATCGTTCCTTACATGAGGTGGCCGCATGCATAAATATCTGAGAAGTGTTGGATTTAGTTCCTACCAGAAAAGAAAAGAGATTGAAAAATTACTGAATATCCTGGAACAGACTACAGACAGACGGCAGTTTATCCAGATCGATCCGGAGTCAAAGTTCTGCGAAGTGCGTGCGGAGGTGGCACCGGGTATGGGGATTGTCATGGCCGGCGAAGTGGATGAGTATGGCTTTTTCCACCGGGAATACTATTATCCTTACCTGACAAGCATGGATGATTCCTCCTCCGCCGACTGTTCCATCCAGCGCCACACGGAAAAAGAGACCTTCGCCGGACTCCTGGATGAAAACCGTGTGGGGATTTCCCTGATTTTCTATCTGGACAACAGTTTTGAGTACATGGCCCGTATTCTGGGCCGCATTCCTGCCAGAGTTATGTCTGTCCGGCTGTCCAGCTTCGCCGCAGAGGGCAAGATCCTGCTGCCCCTTCACAAGACTAAAAAGCAGATCGAAATGGCCCGTGTGGCTGCCAAGGACCGCAACCACCTGATGGAGGCGGCACGCAACGGTGACGAGGAAGCCATGGAAACCCTGACGATCGAGGATATTGATCTGTATTCCCAGATCTCCCGCCGTGTTATGCGGGAGGATCTTTACTCTATTGTGGATTCCTGCTTCATGCCAAGCGGCATTGAGTGTGACCAGTACACGGTCATCGGCGAGATCCTCCATGTGGAGAAAAAGGAGAACAAAATCACCAGCGAAATCGTCTATGATCTGACCCTCAACTGCAATGATGTTATCTTCCATGTGGGCATCGCAAAGCTGGATCTCACAGGCGAACCCATGGCAGGCCGTCGTTTTAAAGGACAGATCTGGATGCAGGGCACTGCGGTCTTCCAGGAGCAGACTACAGAGAACGGTATGGTATAATATGAACACTTAGCGAGGTATTTTCGAGCTTAGTGTGAATATATACCTGGCCACTTAGCGAATGCAAGCCAGAGGCGCAGCATGAGGTTAGTGGACATGGTATAATATCCACGAAAGCAAAAAGCAGTGCGGAAAAGGCCAAATAAAAAGGTGCGCTGTGCGCGCACATAAGCAGCTTTTTATTTGGCCTTTTCCATAGGGCCGCAAGGCCCGTGAGCGAGATGGAGTGTAGCGGAATCGAGCTGCACTGCGGACCCATGGTATAATATGAACACTTAGCGAGGTATTTTCGAGCTTAGTGTGAATATATACCTGACCACTTAGCGAATGCGAGCCAGAGGCGAAGCATGAGGTTAGTGGACGTGGTATAATCCGGGTCCGGATGTTTTTATGACGGCAGTCCAGGGGATCTGGACTGCCGTTATTTCAGGAGCGGCAGGTCTGGAGTTGCTCTACGCTGTCTGGTTCTGTTCCTCGCTGCTCCGTAGCGGCCCCTGCTATTATTATTCATGACAGGGTATCTCGTAAAGTGTCTCGCCAAGAGGAAAAAACAAGGCTTTTTAGATAAAATCCTTGTAACCTTTTGTAAACAGAGCTCTTTGCTCCATTCTGTGTAATAATTAAGTTCACCTGAACTGTTACACAACAACAG
>Ga0137308_101736_pt1 | contig 18621 bp, 17 predicted proteins | sample Inofrocosms_June_FD_97181 | JGI IMG/M metagenome (GOLD analysis project Ga0137308, IMG submission 97181) | Mouse cecal microbial communities from Vienna, Austria - N-Acetylneuraminic and N-Acetylglucosamine D2O microcosms_June | ecosystem: Host-associated > Mammals > Digestive system > Large... | reverse complement strand
CCACGCCTGCGCTTCCCTTTTGGTTGCAAAACCTCTCTTTTGTGTCTGTTTCCTCTCCCCTTTCCAGTTGGTAAAGCGGTAGATTACCCGCCACGTCCCCGTAGAGTTGTCTTTGTATACAGCCATTTCATCATCTCCCTTCTATTCGCTGTAACATACCTTTTTATGAAAAAATGTAGCGTTCACACGTCCTGCCACTGTCAGATAGCCCTGTTTCTGCATTTCTGCGTTCAGTTCCCTTACAATCTGATAGGCTTTTGACTTCGACACACGCAGTTCCGCTGCCACTTCCTCCACTGTCATAAATGATTTTTCTGTCATTAAAATACCCTCTCCTTTCAATTTCTAACTGTTTTTGTTTAAGCTATATGGTTATGATACTAAATAAATTCCGTTAAGTCAAGTGGTTTGCGAGAAAATCTTAACTTTTTTTATTTAAGTTATTCTTGCTATTTCTATTACACCATGTTATACTAACTTCAACAGATTTGTTTAAGTAAAGTCATGCACGACTGGCGGAAAACAGAGCGGAGGGTGCTTGCACACGCTGAACTGCTTTCTGACAGGCGTATATGGTGCACCGCCACAGCGAGATGAAGCGGAGCGTAATCGAGCTGGCATGACTTTACCTCACTTCACAATAACGGAGGTTTTATTATGGCAATCGGCAAACGTATCCGCTTTTTCCGCAACCGAAAGGGCATGACACAGAAACAGTTAGGCGAAATCCTCGGCTTTCTCGGAAAGACCTCTGATGTCCGTATGGCGCAGTATGAAACCGAAGCGAGGACACCAAAGCACGACCTTGTAAAAGAAATGGCGAATATCTTTGATGTAAGCACCCACGCCCTCACCGTGCCGGATATTGATACCTATACCGGGCTTATGCACACGCTCTTTGCGTTGGAAGATATGTACGGGCTGAAAATCGGGGAGATTGACGGGGAAATCTGCCTGCGCCTTGACAAGTCCGACTATTCCACTTATACGTCCATGTTCGATATGTTCCACGCATGGCAGGAGCAAGCCGCCAAACTGGAACAGGGCGAGATTACCAAAGAGGAATACGACCAGTGGCGGTACAAGTACCCCGAACTGGACACTTCGCATCATTGGGCGAAAGTCCCCTCACAGGCGGTCAGCGATATGCTTATGGAAGAATTTCAGAAAATCGAGAAAGAAGAAAAGAAAACAGCGAAAAAGAAAAAGCAGAAATAAGCATAAAAAGACCTTGCCGATATTCAGTTTTCATATCTGAAAATCAGCAAGGTTTTTCTTATGCCATTGATGTAATTATTTAATGCGTGATGTGAAAAATGTTGCCAAATCGTTGCCAGTGTTTAAACAAATTTGTTTGGAAACTGTATAAACACTAGCTTCTTAAATCCCATTTCATCACTCGAACTCAATCGTCCCCGGCGGCTTACTAGTCAAATCATAAAACACCCGATTCACCCCCCGCACCTCATTAATAATCCGGCTCATAACCACTTGCAGCACCTCAAACGGAACCTCCGCACTCTCCGCCGTCATAAAGTCAACCGTATTCACCGCACGCAGCGCAACCGCATAATCATACGTCCGCTCATCTCCCATGACACCGACACTCCGCATATTCGTAAGCGCCGCAAAATACTGTCCAATGCTCCTGTCCAATCCCGCCTTTGCAATCTCTTCGCGGTAAATCGCATCTGCGTCCTGCACAATCCGCACCTTCTCTGCTGTAACTTCCCCAATAATCCGAATCCCAAGCCCCGGTCCCGGGAACGGCTGCCGAAATACCAATCTATCAGGAATCCCTAGTTCCAGTCCTGCCTTTCGAACCTCATCCTTAAACAAATCCCGAAGCGGCTCAATAATCTCCTTAAAATCCACATAATCCGGCAGTCCGCCGACATTATGGTGCGACTTGATTACAGCCGACTCCCCGCCAAGACCGCTCTCCACCACATCCGGATAAATTGTTCCCTGTGCCAGGAAATCCACGGTGCCAATTTTCTTCGCCTCCTCCTCAAACACACGGATAAACTCCTCACCAATAATTTTCCTCTTCGTCTCAGGCTCTGTCACACCGGCAAGCTTCGCATAATACCGCTCCTGCGCGTTGACACGGATAAAGTTCAAGTCAAAGTCCCCATTTGGACCAAAGACAGCCTCGACCTCGTCCCCTTCATTTTTACGAAGCAATCCATGGTCCACAAAGACACACGTAAGCTGCTTTCCGATTGCGCGCGACAGCAGACCTGCCGCAACTGACGAATCCACACCGCCAGACAATGCAAGCAGCACTTTGCCGCTGCCAACCTTTTCGCGAATCTGCTTTACAGACTCCTCCACAAACGAATCCATACGCCATGTGCCCGCACAGCCACAGATGCCCCGCACAAAGTTATCAATCATTTTTGTTCCCTCAACCGTATGCAGCACCTCGGGGTGGAACTGGATTACATAAAGCTTCTTCTCTGCACACTCCGCTGCTGCCACCGGACAGTCTGCCGTGTGCGCACAAACTGAAAAACCGGGAGCGGCCTGAGAAATATAGTCATTATGGCTCATCCAGCAAATCGTTGACGCCGACACACCGGCAAACAAAGGAGAATCCGAAGCTACTGAAACCTGAATCTTTCCGTACTCACGCACCGGCGCTTTTTCCACCTTACCGCCAAGTATATGCATCATGAGCTGCGCGCCGTAACAAAGCCCCAATACCGGAATCCCCAGCTCAAAAAGTTCCTTTGTGTAAGTGGGCGCATTATCTTCATAACAGCTATTGGGCCCGCCAGTCAGAATAATCCCCTTGGGTGCCATCGCCTTAATCTGTTCGATGTCCGTCCTGTACGAATAAATCTCACAGTACACATTGCATTCCCTGACACGCCGTGCCACAAGCTGATTGTATTGACCGCCAAAGTCAATCACCACCACCTTTTCATCGGAAAGCCCCTTCCCTGCGGAATGTCCTTTTTCCATCTTTTTTCCTCCTCGTTCCTATGCATGATTTTATCTATACAGCCACAAATATATGCTCTATCGTAACATGAAAAAATAGAATTATCAACCATTTTTCACCACAAAAACAGCATATGCAAAAATGAAAGAAGCACTTGTATTGTATACAAAACAGCGATACAATAAGGTTATGAAACACAGCGATTCCATAAAAGCTTTTTCCTTTCACGAAAACCAGCTCCTTTTGGTGAATCGTTCAAACATGTATGATTTGGGCATGCAGCTTTAAAAGCCGCCCCGATCATTCCAACCGTAAAGGAGGTTTCCTATGAACCATCAAAACACAAAAACACCCGCCACACGAAAACGGATTGCAGATGAAATCATGACCCAGATTGGCAAGAGCGTCATTCTCGTCTTTCTGGTAGTCGCAGCCGTTGCAATCTTCATGGTCGCATGGACGATCATGTCCTCCAAGAAAAACGAGCTTACATTGGAGTCCAAGGCAGCGTCAAACCAGTTGACAGCTTTTATCGACCAGTACACAAGAGGTGTGGAACAACTGGCTGTCAACCCCGATATCAAACACATTATGAATGAGGTAAAACCCGGTGATGACATTCTTCAAGCAGATAAAATGGACGCCGTCATGGATTACCTCGTCAACATTGCAAATACAGACACAGAAAATGTCATGGCAGTCTGGATCTCCGATCTCGATGCAAGCAAACTGGCACAATCTGACGGCTATGTCAGCGGCGAAGGCTGGGATATCACAGGGCGCGGCTGGTACGGCTGCATCACCGAAAAAAGAACCGTCCTGACCGAGCCCTACATAGATTCCTCGACTGGTAAAATGATTCTGAGCGCTGCGGCGCCAGTCTATGATGATACCACAGGCGCTATACTTGGCGCAGTCGGCATGGACATTTCACTCGACCATATGACAGGCATTATGCGCGGATACAAAATCGGGCGAAACGGATATATCCTGCTCTTGTCCGAAAATGGCACATTTCTCTACCACCCGCAGGATGATTATGTCCAGAAAAATATCAAGGACGTAAAACTGTCCAGCAATGTTGTAGATGCAGTTCTGTCCAAAAACAGCGAATTCCTGAAATACAAGGCAGACGGTGTGACAAAATACGGCTCGCTGGAGCTTGTCGGCGACACTGGCTATCTCGTGCTGAGCAGCCTGCCCTTTTCAGAGTACTATGCCATTCTGATTGCCATGATTATCGCTCTGGTTATCCTTTTTGCAGCCGGCATTCTGCTCATCGCAGTCAGCATCCGCAAGAGCGCCGCAAAACTGACAAAGCCAATCTTGGCACTCAACAAAACTGCCCAGCAGCTTGCGGACGGAGATTTGGACGTCCGGCTTGACATTACCTCCGAGGACGAAATCGGAGAACTTGGCGAGTCCATCGGAAAAACAGTCAGCCGTTTAAAAGAGTATATCGTCTATATTGACGAAACCGCTGAAGTGCTTGCACAAATCGCTGGCGGAAAACTGCGCATCACCCTGAAAAATGATTATGTCGGCGAATTTCAGAAAATAAAGACCGCGCTGCTCAACATTTCGTCCTCCATGAACGACGTGATGGAGGGCATCAATACCAGCTCTGGCCGTGTGTCCGTGGGCGCCTCCGAGCTTGCCACCGCCTCTCAAATGCTGGCGGAAAGTGCAGAGTTGCAGGCAGCATCTGTGGAAGAGCTTGCGGCAACTACAAACACCGTTGCAGACCATGTGGAGGCGAGCCACCGCGACGCCGAAGTTTCCGCAAAGGAAACTGCCAAGGTTACTGCCATGATTGAACAGAATCAGGAAAAGATGACAATGATGATGACGGCAATGGAAGAAATCCGCAAAACCTCCCAGCAGGTTGTCGGCATTATCCAGACAATCGAGGAGATTGCAGACCAGACAAACCTGCTGTCGCTCAATGCCTCCATCGAGGCGGCGCGCGCCGGGGAAGCAGGAAAAGGCTTCGCCGTCGTGGCAGATGAGATTGGCAAGCTTGCGATGGAAAGCGCAAAGGCTGCAAGCTCAACCAGAAACCTGATTGAAATTTCAATGGAGGAAATCACCAAAGGCAGCAGCATTGCCACAGATGCCATGAATGCATTAAAGGACTCCGTAAAAGCGGTTGACCATGTAAATGAACTGATAAAAAATACCGCACGAAATGCCGCTGTACAGGCAGAAAGCATGGAGCAGCTCCGCGTTGGCATCGACGAGATTGCCCGTGGAATACAGGACAATTCTGCCGCATCGCAGGAGACCTCCGCAACCTCCGATGAGCTTGCCTCACAGGCTGACCTTCTGAATAAAATGGTTCAAAAATTTGAGCTTGCCTAAAAATATTCATCATTCAAAATGAGAGCCGCCCTGTTTAAGAGGGCGGTTTTCTCACGCCACCTCCACTGTCGCGGCATCGCCTGCTGCCGCCTGTTTGAGCACCGCGGCAACCAGCTTTTCAAAATTCTGCCCTGAGCTTGTCACGCCGCTGATGGCATCAACCTCTGTCTCTGCCTGACCGTCTAGTCACGAACCACCAGCCCTGCTGGTGGTTTGCTGTTGGCCCTACGGGGCCGATGTTACTTTTCCGCCTAAAGGCGGTCTGACAAACCATTGTCTTGTTACTCTTCCGCCTAAAGGCGGTTCAGTAAGCCATTGTCTTGTTACTGGTGGCCGCTTAAAAGCGGCTCTCTGTTACCTTGCTTATTCGCCCTCCATATGGTCTCGTTCATACTGTTCACTGATGTACTTCTTAATCGTTTCCTCATTTACGTTGCCTACCGTTTCACAATAGTATCCTCTTGCCCAAAAATGTCGATTGTATTTCTCGCGGTATTCTGGATGCCTGTCAAATATCATCAGTGCACTTTTTCCCTTGATTCTCCCTATCGTCTTTGATACACTTAATTTGGGCGGAATTGATACATACATATGCACATGATCAGGCAGTGTCACCGCTTTTATGATCGTGACTTCCTCCATTTTACATACTTTACCGAGAATTTCCCCTACTTCCTTTCTCAAGCTTCCAAACATCGCTTTCTTACGATATTTTGGAATAAATACAATATGGTACGTGCAATTATACTTGCTATGTGCTAAACTTAAATCGTCCATTGGACACCTCCGTTGTATATGATGCGGTTTGCCAGACCTGCATTCATTATACAGCGGAGTTTTCTATTTTGATACTCTGCTCACCGCCTCCGGCATCTGTTAGTCTCCCCAGCTCTGCTGGGGGATTTATAACTGTTTCATTAACTGCTGTACATACACGCGCGCGTGTACTCATTGGGATACGTACCGCATGACGGCATCCTATGTTTCATATAAGCATTGTCTCACGCTTTGATAAATCCACTCTCATTTCTGGCATTATATTCTGCCGACACAATCTTGTTGTTCTTGATCTGTATAATCAGATACTCCTCCCAGCCGTGGGAAAACTCCGCCATCCCGGCAGTGCAAACCCCATCTTTGATCCGCTTTGTACTGCCGCAGTCACAAGCACTGAAGAGACCCCGAAATTTCATACAGATTTCTCGCTTTGTCCATACCCACCATATTTTTGTCCGCTATAAAATATGAGATATACAAAATATTTAATATAAAAGCCTTGACACAAGTCTGATTTCGGACTAGAATATCAAGTATGAAATCAGACTTACTTTTATACGCCCAAGCTTCATTCGAAAGGAGGCTCCCCCATGACCCTGAGACCCCTGCCTAAACAAAATGAAATCAACCGCCTAAACAAAGCCCTTACGGAGTTCTATCATGACCTCTGTGTCCAAGCCGGCATGTCAAACAGCGTATTTGACATCTTTTATGCCATCGCTGCGCTTGGCGACGGCTGCTGCCAGCGTGATATCTGCGATTACGCGTTTACCAGCAAACAGACGATACACTCTGCCATACACAAGCTGGAAAAAGAAGGATTTTTGCGTTTCCAGTCTGGAAAAGGACGCGAACAGCTTATTTTTCTGACACCTGTGGGCGAGCAGTTTATGAAGGAGAAAATCGTGCCTGTGATTGCTATGGAAAATGACGTGATCTCCCAGATGCCGCCGGATGAGACAGACCAGCTCCTGCGGCTCACAGCCAGATATCTTGACTGCCTGCGCAGCCAGCCAAGTCCGTTCACCGCTGTCCAGAAGAAAAAATGATTTTAAGAATTATTTCATTATTATAGAAAGGATTATCACAATGAAAATACAGCTATCAGACCATTTCACCACTCCGCGGCTGCTGCGGTTCGTTTTCCCCTCCATCGTCATGATGATCTTTACCTCCATCTACGGTGTAGTCGATGGTCTGTTCGTATCGAACTATGTCGGAAAAACACCCTTTGCCGCCGTCAATCTGATTATGCCCTTTTTGATGATTATGGGCGCTGTCGGATTTATGTTCGGCACAGGCGGCAGCGCTGTTGTGTCACAATCACTTGGCGAGGGGAAGCCAGAGCGGGCAAACCAGTATTTCTCCATGATGGTCTATGTCGTCATTGGCAGCGGCATCGTACTGACACTTGCCGGGCTATTATTTTTGCGCCCGATTGCGGCCGCCTTTGGCGCCACAGGCGAGATGCTTGACAACTGCGTAGTGTACGGGCGCATTATTCTGTCTACCCTCACCGCATTTATGCTGCAAAATGTGTTCCAGAGCTTTCTGGTAACAGCAGAGCGCCCCCAGCTTGGCCTTGCTGTGACCGTTGCCGCCGGCGTTGCCAATATGGTACTCGACTTTGTATTTATCGCAGTTTTTCAATGGGGCATTGCCGGCGCGGCGGCGGCTACTGCGGCAAGCCAGCTTCTTGGCGGACTCATACCGCTCATTTATTTTTTAAGACCCAACACAAGCAGACTGCGGCTTGTAAAAACCAGACTTGACGCACATATTTTAGCAAAGACCTGCATCAACGGGTCCTCCGAGCTGATGACAAATATTTCCATGTCACTTGTAAATATCCTGTACAATTTCCAGTTGATGCGCTATATCGGCGAGGACGGCGTCGCTGCCTACGGCATCATTATGTATGTGAGCTTTATCTTTGCGGCAATTTTTATCGGCTACTCCATCGGCAGTGCGCCCGTCATCGGCTATCACTACGGCGCCGGAAACTATACAGAATTAAAAGGGCTGTTTCGCAAAAGCCTCTGCCTGATCACGCTGTGGAATGTCGTTCTGACAATTCTGGCTGTCCTGACGGCACAGCCGCTCGCACAGATTTTTGTCGGATACGATGCTGATTTGACGGCGCTGACCCGTCGGGCGCTGACGCTCTACTCCCTGTCGTTTTTGTTTATGGGACACAACATCTTTGGCTCTGCGTTCTTCACAGCGCTTGGAAACGGTGTGGTCTCCGCTGCGATCTCTTTCCTGCGGACGCTTTTGTTCCAAGTCGCGGCAGTGCTGCTTCTCCCGCTGCTGCTGGGACTTGACGGCATCTGGCTTGCCATCGTGGCAGCGGAAGTGCTCGCACTGGTTATCACGGTTTACTTTCTGGTCAAAAAGGGAACGTACTATCATTATATTTAGGCTCCCGGCATGGACACTGATTCGCCAATCAAGCACCGCTGTCCCTGAAATCCAAAACCGTACTTCCTGATATTTCCCGGTGCAAACCCTCTGGCAATAAGGGCTGTCTCATAGCGTTTTTCTTCAATCTGAGCCAGCGCATTTGCCACGGTATCCTCTAGTGTTCTCTCGTCGTCGTCTGTGTCAAGCACCTTAAATTCAAATATAAACGCCTTCTCATTTTTGTCAAACGGTTCTATCATCACATCATATCTGCCATATCCGCTCTCGCGGTTGGAGGTCACTTGATACCGGTCTGAGAGATTCACAATCATGCCGAGCACAAAACCATGGTAAAAACGTTCCGGGTGTGTCTCCTCCGACGGCTTATTTCCCGTGTCAAAATAACTGAAGGTGTGCAGCGCTACTTTATTCATAAAGGTGTTCATTCTGCGTACATTATCGTGTAAAAGAGCATTGATAAACTCGTTGTAGTATACTGGTACATCATCTTTTCCAAACCAGTCCTTCACCATATTCCGAAGCATAAACCATACTTCCCTGTTTGTGAGCGCCAGTGTATATTTTGCATACTCTGTCCTGTCCTCCCCAAAGGGCTCCCTGCCAACAATTTTCAGATAGCCCGACGCCAACAGCAGACTCCAGACCGCATTTGTGCTGCCATTTAGCTGCTGGAATACTATCTGCTCGTCCATCGGCGTGACAAAACTTTTTCCGTCAAGCAGCTCCTCTACAATCTTTTTGACCTCTGCATTTCCTGTCTGTATCAGCGAGCTCACCAGTTCATTAGAGCTTGTATTTGCCCAGTAGGCAGCATACGCCCCCTTTTTGCCAATAAAACAAATAATCGACCACGGATTATAAATGTCTGTGCAAGTGCCAAATGTGAAACCATCGTACCACTTTCTGACTCCCTCCTTGTGCGCCCCAAGCCCTGCGGCATCAAGCGCCCCAAAGACTTCCTCCTCTGTAAAGCCAAAGCTGGCAGCATACTTGTCAGAGGTCGTCGTGACCACTTCAAGATGATTCAGCCCCGAAAAAATAGACTCCTTTGAAATCCGTGTAATTCCTGTAATCAGCCCGCGTTCCATGCTGTCATTTGTTTTGAAGGTGTTGACAAAAAAACTTCTGAGAAATGCAGCCGCCTCCTCCCAATATCCGTAAATCCAAGCCTCCTGCATCGGCGTGTCGTACTCGTCAAGAAGAATGATCACCTTTTTGTGATAATATTTTTCCAGATACATACTGAGCATACTAATGGCGGTCACGGCTGTCTCATCGGTCATCTCTTTCTTTACAGACGCATAATATTCCCTGTCATCATCTTGAAATAAACTGGATTTCATAATATATTCGAATTTTTTGAAGGTACAGGCAATCATGCTTTTCATCGCGGTTTTCATCTCCTGCGCCTTGACTCCTGCAAAATTTAGAAAAATCACTGGATAGGTTCCCTGTAATCCTCTTAATGTCTCGTCCTCCCAGACCTTGCGCCCCTCGAACAAATCACTTCTGCCCTCATACTGTACGGAAAAAAAGCACTCAACAGTACTCATATTGAGCGTTTTCCCAAACCGCCGCGGGCGTGTGACCAGCGTAACCTTGTCTGCATAATCCCACCACTCTTTGATAAAGTCTGTCTTGTCTATATAAAAGATATGATTGCACATCAGGTCTTCATAATTCTGATATCCCAGCCCGTGCTTTACTTCCATACATAATCCCTCCAATTATCCATCTAGGCTTCTTATGATAACTTTAACATTTTTTACACAGTCCATCAAGCACAACTCTAGATTTCGTCCAACATTAAAAAAGGCTGCCCATGATGAGCAGCCATAAAGATCCATTAATTCTGTGTCCCTGTCTCCCGTTCAAATACACGGATACCGTCTTTGGACAGCGATTCAATAATACGAATTATTGACTGAAAATCAGCGTTCAAATCCTTTGAACACGCCTCCGCCTTCTTATATATTTGTTGCAGATCAGCACCATCTCCTGCCTTGATCGCCCGAATCATTTCTTTTCCATAAGCATGAAAGTTTTTATGTTTTGCTTCAAGGCCGTTCCAGATCTCTGTAATCTGCGGATTGACTGGTTTGAACGCATAATAAAAATGCCCAAGCCCGCACTTGGTGCAGTCAGTCTGCAAAACCTTTAATGTCCCGGTCTGCGCCATCTCCGCGAGTGTGTTCAGCCAGTTATGGTGTGCGTCAACTGCACTGTTCAGGCAGTTTAAGAGCACCCTATTATCCAGCATATAGAATGCATCCTGTACCATAGCACCCATAATTTGAGTTGATTCCTCCAAATGCTTTTCAATCAACTTTGATGGCGCTGCAAGCTCTCCGATCGAGCTGCTCGAAATCGCCAGCGAATCCATATTGCCCCGCAGATCTTGACACTCCTCGTTGATGTGCTGCATCTGATTGTCCAGCTCATGCATAGAACTGCTGATTTCCTCACTGACAGCTGCCAGAGAGGAGACAGAATCTGCGATGTGATCCATGCCTTTGCGATTCTGTCCAGTAATCTTCCACACCTTCTGGATATTGTCATTGATATGCTCTAGCTCAACGACCGTGGTATCCACACTGTTCGAGCTCTTGCGGGAAGCCTCCTGAATTTCAGAAACAAAAGTCCCCATACGCCCTGTCAGTGATTTTGCCTCCTCGGCAAGACTGCGGATTTCCTCCGCAACAACCGAAAATCCCCTGCCGGCATCCCCTGCGCGCGCTGCCTCGATGGATGCATTCAGCGCCAAAAGGTTTGTCTGCGCAGAGATAGAGTTAATCGCAGCGATGGCCTCTGTCATGTTCCGCACTGTATCAATCAGTCCGCCAATATCTGTCTTCATCCCCTGCGCGGTAGATATCGCAGTAGAGGACATTCCCGATATGGAGGTCAGCTCACCTTCGCAGCTGCGAATATCCTCCATGATTCTGCTGGATTCATCGGAAACTTCAATGATGGTGGCGGTCAGATTTTCATGTGCCTTTGAGACATCAGATGCAATTCCCGCCGTGGAGCCTGCCGACTTGCTAATCCCGTCCACTGCGGCGCCCATCGAATCGTTAATCTGCTCTATCTTTGCAGCGCTAGACTCAAGTGTCAAATCCATAGCACTCATGCGGATGACAGCATCCATCGTCTTTGTCGCAGCCAGCTCAAAATCCCTGCGCCCCTTCATCAGCCGCCGATGGATGTCGTTCAACTCCTGATTCTGCGGCACATACTCCATTTCCACAAGGCGGGAAACAGCGTTGAGCGCTGTATCGAAAGTTCTTTTTCTGATTTTCATAATATATGATCCTTTCCATATAAATATCTAATAAAATTCCTTAAATTTTTTCCGACCACAATGTACATAAGCACGTCCTTGCCATCAGGTATACGAAAAGGTATTGTGCTGTAACTATTAGTAATTCTCTGCGCTGATCTCAAAATAGCTCTGCGGATGATTACATACAGGGCAGGCTTCTGGCGCCTTTGTCCCGACAATAATATGTCCGCAGTTGCGGCACTCCCATACGCGGACCTCGCTCTTTTCGAATACGGATGCCGTTTCTATATTTTTGAGAAGTGCGCGGTAGCGCTCCTCATGATGCTTCTCGATTGCTCCGACCATGCGGAATTTTGCAGCCAGCTCAGCGAAGCCCTCCGCCTCAGCCGTCTTGGCAAATTCTTCATACATATCCGTCCACTCGTAGTTTTCGCCCTCCGCCGCTGCACTGAGATTCTCTGCGGTATTTCCGATTCCGTTTAATTCCTTTAACCACAGTTTCGCATGTTCCTTCTCATTGTCCGCCGTTTTGAGAAACAGCGATGAAATCTGCTCCATGCCTTCCTTCTTGGCTACAGATGCAAAGTAGGTATATTTGTTTCTTGCCTGTGATTCTCCAGCAAATGCCGCCTCAAGGTTTTTTTCCGTCTGCGTTCCCGCATATTTGTTCGTTTTCATAGTTCCTCCTTCTATTTACTTGTATTTGAAACTTTCTATTTTCATACAGTCCTCTTTCATACATTCCTCACACAGATAGCCAATCTTTAAATCATAGGAAAGCATCTCGACGCCCACCTGCTTTTGCAGTGCTTCAGTCAAATCGTCCAACTGGATGTCTGACAATTTCCCACAGCGTCTGCACACAAGATGCTCATGACGCCTCATCGTATCATAGCGGTCAGGATATCCCTCAACAGAAATTTTTCTGATGAATCCTTCCTTATATAAATAGGATAAATTATTGTATACGGTAGCCATAGCAGCTCCCCTGTTTGTCTCCTTTAAACGCAGATAAATCTGCTCGGCTGATAAATGTTCTTGGGAATTGTTCACAATCTCTAATATTTGTTCGGCGTTTCTTGTCATAAGGCCTCCTCCGAAGGAATCATAAAGAAATAAAAATAGAATAATTCTAATTCTCATTATATCAATGTGGAAATTTTTGTCAACATCAATCGTGTGCGAAAAAGGAGCCGCCCAAGCAGCCCCTTCTTCATTCTTTATTTTACGCATTTTTGCAATACACTTTAATTGCCCGGCTGGCAAACGCCGCGGTGCCTTCTCCGCCTGCCTTGTCAATATTGCGCTGCATGCGCTCATCGCTCACATACATCTGGCCAAGCCCTTGCAGAATATCGTTTGTGCAGTCATAATAATTGTCCGTGATAAACTGCTGAATTGCAGCAATTTTTTCCTGCACCGCCTGCTCTTCGGGCGCACAGGACTTGAGTTTTCCAAGCTCCGCAAACAACAGCATCAAACGGCTGCCAATTTCCTCCTGCTCCTTGTCCGTCCTGCCTTTTGCTTTCTGCTGGTACGCTGCATACGCCGCAGTTGCGCCCCAGCGCTCGCTGACCTCCTTTGCATACTGCGCAAGCTCACTTTGATCAAATGCCTTAAAATCTGTTTCTTTCATTGCCTCCACTCCCTTTTCCTGAATTTCACGCGCAAATGAAATAAGCTTGTGTATATGCCTGAGTTGAAGCTCTAACAGTTGTATCTGCTGCGCGAGCGCTTCCTTTTGATCAAAATCCGGGTTGTCCAGAATCTTTTTAATCTGCTTTAGGGGAAATTGCAGTTCCCGAAACAGCATAATATTTTGCAGCCGCACAAGTTCCGCATCACCGTACAGCCGATAGCCCGCCTCTGTCACTTTTGCAGGCTTTAGCAGCCCGATTGCGTCATAGTGGTGCAGTGAGCGCACACTCACGCCTGTACGCTTGCTTACTTCATTTACTGTCAACATAGTTTTACATACACCTTTCCTAATCTTTTTTCATCTTCCCGGGAATGTCTATATCATAAACTATGACACTGTGTCAGAGTCAAGTGTTTTCTCTATATTTATTCTTCCTAATTTTGTTTTTCCCCGAATCATCGCCTGCATATCTTTACCTTTTCAGACAGAGCGCGTATAATATGCTTATACGATATTTGTAAGGGAGGCAGTGCCATATGAAGCGAAAGCATAAAATCTATCTGGGCATGACCATTTTCCTGCTCACAATCTATATCGGGCTGCTTGCCATTCTCTGCGTGTCAGAATACAGCGACAGCACCGCGACAATCCGTTCCTTCAAAGATGCCTTCTGGTACTCGCTGGTCACACTGACCACTGTTGGATATGGCGACCTGACACCAGTGACACCGCTTGGACAAGCCGTCGGCGTCGTATTTCTATTGATGTCCGCCGGCATTATGATGACCCTGTTCGGCGCCGCCGTATCCTTTGTCACGAGCGAAGGGCTCCCGCTCTTCCTGCTCGGTTTCCAGCGCCACAAAAGCTGGTATTATTTTGCGGACTGCGGTGTGGAGTCCAGTACCCTTGCCGCCAACATCCACCGCGAAGAGCCGGACACGGTGATTATCTTTGGCGAAAAAAGAGATGAACAAACGGAGTTTCCTGACTATCCATGCCTGTTTATCAATGCTTCCCCCGCAAGAATCGTAGCGCACAAGAAAAACATTGGACCAGCGTGCAAAATTTTTCTGATGAAGGAAAACGACATTGGCACCAACACGCGCGCTGTCGATTTACATACGCTGCCTGTCGAGGTGTACGCCCGAACGACAAACGGGCAGGATTATCTCTCGGGCAATATCTACTTTTTTCACAGTTACGACTGCTGCGCCAGACAATACTGGCATTCCAAACCGCTGTGCAGCGCGGAAACTACCATTGTAATCATTGGATTTGGCAACTATGGGCACTGTATTCTTGAGCGCGCGATTCTGACAAACATTATCGCGATTGACCAGCATGTCGCCTATCATATTTTTGGCGGCGCGGCAGAATTTCTCGCCGTGCACAGCCATCTGCAAGAGGCATTTTCTTTGGGAAACGTCTCCGAAACAACGGACTCTTTGATTTTTCATGAAGAATTGTGGGAATCAAACCATGCGCTCATGAGTCAGGCAGACCGCATCATTATCTGCCCTGACAATGAGCCGGAAGGCTGGAATATTTACTGGCGGCTGAACAGTTATTATCAGGTGCGTGGAAAAATCCACCTGCACAGCAACCGCAGAACGCCCGGCGTGACGTATTTCGGGACAAACGAGGAAATCTACACGCCAAACCAGATTATGCGGACCGCACTGAACAAGGCAGCCATCACAATCAACGAAATTTTCTGCAAGGCTGTCTCCTATCCTACTAAATCATGGGAAGAACTTGACGCCTTTCACCGCGAATCCAAAATAGCGGCTGCCGACCACATTTTAATGAAAATACGGGTGCTCTTAAAAGATGAGACCATCACAGAATTAACACCTGAGATTACCCAAAAGGCATATCTGGAATACTGTAGAACCAAACAATCCAAGGAAGTGCACGATATGTACCGCCAGCTAGACCACACCCGTTGGCTGCGCTTTTATACGTATTACAACTGGCGCTATGGTCCGGCGCGAAATGATATTGCAAGACAGCATCCTATGCTTTGTCCCTACGAAAACCTAACACCCGAACAAAAGCGCGAGCGCGATGCAGCCTGGGAGCTTCTGGGAAGTATTGCCCAAGAGCTGAAATAAGAAAGAGATGGGCGGAGTGCTTTATTCCGCCCAAACCTCCTCCATGCTTGTTCCCGCGTGAAACTGGCCGTTGCGGCCTCTGTCCCCTTCCTGTATCAAGATTCCGTCAAGACAGCCCTTCTCATCAAATGTGAAATGATAACGGTTATCCTCCGCAACAATGGTGTAATTTTCATCATATCTTTTGGGATTGCGCACAAACTCATCGCCTGTGACCGGCGTCCCGCACTCCCCTAAAAGATTCCGCCCCCATGTGTAGAGACTTCCCTCCGCGCTGATGGCGGCTCCTGTCATGCTGCCTGTCGTCACATAGATGCAGTTTTCCAGAATTTTCCTCGGACGGGTATAGAGCATCTTTGCCGGATTTGTGTCATCCTCTACGCTTTTCTCATAGTCCCTGCTATCATATGCTCTTGTGTGGTATGTGCCGCAGTACTGTCCCCACCACCACACATTCTGGTCGCGGTCAAGCGCAACAATACATTCCCTGCCCGCGCGGACATACGCCACATTCTCCAATAGCAGCGCGGGCGCTGCGCCCGTCTGCTCTGTGCCGAGCAGTCCCAGCATATTCCCAAGACCATACAGACAGCCGTCCTCTGTGAGATACACACAGAAATATCCGTTCTCCGAGCAGTCCACTGTCACCACATGCTCTGCAATTTTAACTGGTGTTTGGTAAAAATCTTCTGCGTTTGTATCCTCTATTCCCAACTGTCCGTATTCATTTCTGCCAGCTCCCCACAAAACCTTGTTCTCATCAATGTAATAGCGGTTATCGACAACCACCTTATTGGTGATATAGTAATCTGCCAATTCAAACGCGCCTTTCCAGTAAAGGATATCCATGTCCTCCACACGAAATACAGGCATTGCCGCGTTTTTTTCCTGCTGTACGGACTGCGCACCTGCCAAGGCTGCACGAATCTGCTGATTGGCGTATACACCTGCTGCCAGCACGTTCCGCAGTGTATCACTTTCATTTTTTATTTGACCTGCAAACACCCACATGCTGCTTCCTGCCAGACCTGCTGCCGCCAATGTGCCCAAGACAAGATACCCCCATCTGTTTTTTATGGTATACATATTCTCAAGCCTTCGCCTTGCTGCTCTTTTTCCTGTAAAAATAGAAGTCCCGTACACGATATCACGCACGCGGTTTTTCGCCATATTCTTTAATACAGTCATTCCATATGTCTTTTGCTCCTCCGCAGACAGACGGCGCATCACAAGTGTGTCGCAGACGCACTCTACATCCTGATACGCCAGTTTTTTCATCAGCCACATCACCGGATTAAACCAATACAGATCACACACAAACATCAACAGAAGTTTGTACCACAAGTCCCCACTTTTCTTGTGCTGCATCTCATGGCAAAAAATCATGGTCAGCTCCGCCTCCGTGTACGGACTGTCCGGCATCAGCAGTATCGTGTGTCTGTATCCCAAAAGCATCGGTGAGCTGATATTGCCGCAAATGAAAATCTGCGGCACTGTTTTGACGCAATACGCATCGCAGACTGCTGCCAGTTTCGCACAGAGCTGTTCATCAGTACAGTGGCGGGAATACCTTCTAAACCATTCCCTGATATTCAAAAATCCAATCACATGATACTCTGTCAGCACAACAGCACCTGCAATCCAGAGTGCAAGAAGCAGCCATTTATGATGATATAGACTGACAAGCAGATTTCTTGTGTTTGCGCTTGCATCACGCCTAGCATGCTCCGTCCAGTCTGATCTATCTGCATCTGCGTTGTTCTTGACTTTCTCATTCCATTCTGGTTCCTTTATATCTGTATCTTGCTTGGTATTTTCTGCGGATTCCAGTGGTTCTACAAGTGCATCGTTCTTGGCTTTCTCAGCCTGTTGCGATTTATTTATATTGATATCGCGCTTGGTATTTTCAGAAGATTCCAGTGGTTCTACAAGTGCATCGTTCTTGGCTTTCCCGATCGCTTCTTGTTTTTTTACAGTGACATCATCCTGCGGTGCATCTGCCACAGACTCCAGTGACAGCTCGATCTGCCAAAAGCATGATGGTTTCTTCTCATAAATCCCACTCATCAGAAATCGAAGAGGAATCAATAGCCGCACTGCCAGAATAAGCCAGAGCATTTTGCGCCATCTATAACCAATTTTCATTCCAGCTATAGAAGGCACTGCCCACGCAATCAGTACAATCAGATCTACCACGAGCAGCGTCCCAAGCAGATAAATCAATTGTGTTTCCAATACAATCATCTCCCATTTTGCACTGTCGTCTGCTCATCAATAAACGCCTGCAGCTCCGCAATCTCCTCATGATTGAGCCCTTTGTCATCATATAGCGCTGTGACAAAATTTTTGAGAGAGCTGCCAAACATCTTATCCAGCACACGCTGCCCCTCCTCTTTTAGATAGGCAGCCTTCTCCACTTGTGCATAGTAATAGTTGATGTTGCCCTGCTTTTCCTTGCGCAGAAAGCCCCTCCTTTCTAAACGTGCGAGCAGTGACAGAATGGTACTTGGCACGACATCCCTGCCATTTTCCATTTTTGTCTCAATGTCCATTCTGGAAACCGGCTGCTCTGAATCCCAGATCACCATCATCAGTTCTAGCTCTGCATCTGGTATTTTCCTCATGGTACTTCCTCCTCTCTTTTATTTTCACTACTTTTCATGCTACATTGGGCAGTTCAAATAAGCATCTTCTCTCGAATTTTCTCATACACAGTATGCTACTTAAAAAGCCGTGTGTTTTTATGTTTAGACAAGTGTCTAAATTCAGTGCGCGATGGAGTAAAGAATATGTATGTGTGCACCGCTTTTGAGGCTTAGTTCCTCTGAACAAGACTGTATGAAAAAGCAATTAGACATTTGTCTAATTAAAAACATAACACAATACAAACATTCTGTCAATGCCCAGACAGAACACGCCACGACAAACACATGAATGAACATTTTGTTATCAAAAATAATTATAGTAAACGACGTTAATTCTTTCTGTTTGACTCTAGGAAAAAGATCATAGAGCAGTAAGCTTGGCATTTGGCTTCTGAAAAGTCGAAAACCAATCATCAAGAACTCCAACT
>Ga0137308_101735_pt1 | contig 18625 bp, 19 predicted proteins | sample Inofrocosms_June_FD_97181 | JGI IMG/M metagenome (GOLD analysis project Ga0137308, IMG submission 97181) | Mouse cecal microbial communities from Vienna, Austria - N-Acetylneuraminic and N-Acetylglucosamine D2O microcosms_June | ecosystem: Host-associated > Mammals > Digestive system > Large... | reverse complement strand
AATATTTCGGAATTGTCACAGGCAGAATTGAGGATAAATTCAAAGCCTCCGGCATGACGGTAGGATTTCGGGACAACACCCCTTATGTGGATGAATCAAATTTTCACATCCTCTGCAAAAAAATGGCCGCCATACCCATTACCGAAGCACATTTTCTTGACCCTGAAATCAAGGAAAAATGGTACTCCGGCAAGGATGACGGCAACCTGCATACGCTGTATGTTGGGGAAATCATAGAAATTCTGGCAAGGTAAACCTTATATTATCAGACATCGAACGCCCCAGCGAGTGTGCCTCCGACACGCTCGCTGGCCCTATTTCAATTCTATTAAAACTCTGCCATCCTCCCCTTTTATCGTATGGTACATTGTGTCTTTCAGTATGGGCAGCTTACACTCCGTCAAATCTTCAGCAACATCGCTTCCAAAATTCTGCCTGATATTTTTCAATTCATAGTAATGAAAAAATTTATACTGATCCCACATATTACCGGTTTCTCCAAATACCATTGGAACCAATCTGTAGATGATTCTGTAACTATCCGGCATATTTTTTATCGCAGGAGCATAACCGATTCTCCCCTCTATCTGAACGGTTATTTCTTCTCCCGACTGCATTAGTTCCAAATCCTTCAAATCGTCTATCACCAGTTCCATCCGGAAATCTGCATATTCCTTCTGCGTTTCCAACGCATTTCCATAAGTAAAAGAAAATACGAAAAAGCACCACCCCAGCGCCAAACATGCCAGTTTCCCCATATATGCTTTTTGGGTATGGCATATAAAAATCCCTAGAAAAGCCAAAAGCACAGTAAACCCATACATTCCCCTGGGTACAAACAATGGTTTTTCCAAAGTTGAATACGCGCCAAAAGATAAAAAAAACATCAAAACTAACGTCAAAAGACCTAAAAATACCGCAGCCGGTTTACTTCTTGCCGAGTCACGCACACAAACAAACAGAAATACCAGAAAAATAACCAGAACCAGAAAAATCCATTCTATCTTAAAATCATTTTTTATCTGTATAAAATACCGATACATATTTGACACAATGGTTGGAAACAACCGATCTAAAGACACCATAGAGACAGAGACATAATCTAAAGCAGAGCCCTTCGGCGGCATAAAGATTTCAAATATCCCCAATCCTGCAAGATATCCTATCGCTGACACACCAGCAAATTCAACTATCCCGCAAATTTCTTTCTCCTTGCTATTCCATCATTTAAAGCACAAAAGAACCACCAGCATCGGAAATATTCCTGAAGATGCCTGATAGGTAGTACACATTACCAATGATCCCAAAACTACTGTTACAATATATACAAGCCTCGGCTTCTTATAAAATAACAGCGGGATGATGGATGCAAACACAGACAGCGCCATATAAGGAGGATCATATTTATAGGAAAGGCAATGCAGAAAATAGGGAGAAATACCCAATGGAATAAGCGCGGCAAAACTCAATAAAGAAAACTTCTTCTTTTCCGTTATTATATACACCGTAATAATTCCTGAAAGAGCAACTAGCAGAACTGCCAGCAACTGAGGAAGGGGTGAAATATCCATCAAATAACGGTCTCCATGTATAAAATTACTTAATAACTGGGTAAGGTATCTGCCAAAATTGTCCCAGCCTTTTCTTCCCCTAAGAATCCTGTCCATATCATCTTTATAACTGAAATTCGCACGCAAAATTGCGCTAATTGATACCGTATAAAGAGTAACCAATATCAGCCAAGGCTTTACCATAAACCGATACCTTTCTTTCATTTCTTTCCATTCCGCAAATTTACCTTTCATCATTTCCGTTAAGTTTATCATACGCTCTCCCTTCAACTAATCACAAAAAGTGTACTTTTTGAAGCCAAAAGATAATAACAAAAAAAGATGCCTAAAAAAACCGACACCCTCTTTTTTACAGCCTTGAGTACTAAAAATTAATGAAATAATCAGAAATATATAGATTTTGCAAGAATATATGTTAAAATTACTATATAAAAAAACCGTGCCAAAAAGTACACTTTTTGGCACGGTTTTTTTATATAATCTCTATCTGGCACATCTCCATTGTAAGCAACGCCGCTTTATGGGACTTTGGCGTAACTCCGGCGCAGCAGCCTTTATCCACCCGGATTGCCGCCTCCGGCATAGCCGCTTTCAACAACAGCGCGTTGCTTACTACGCAGATGTCCGTGCACAGCCCTGCCAATTCAATTTCCAGAGGTTCTCTCTCATTTTCCTTACAAAGAAGTTCCATCAATTCCATAGAGCCAAAAGAAGGCTTATCAATAATATGCGCCATGTCTGCCTGCGCTTCTACTTCAGGATGAAGCTGCCACCCTTTTGTACCCTTCACGCAATGGACAACCGGAAGTTTTGTGCCCTCCGCCGTTTCCAGGTAATTATCGCCATGCGTATCTCTCGTAACATAAATGTCATTTTTATCGTAAGATTTCATTTTCTCTATGACAGGCTGCACAATCGCCTGCGCCTCCACAGTCCCTAATGTCCCATCTATGAAATCCTTCTGCATGTCCACAACAACTAAAACTTTACGCATATTACCTCTCCCATATTTAAAATAACTACATTTTATTCCTACAGTTTCTTTCCGGTACGCAGCAACTAAAACGTAGACTTTAGTTTTGTTTCCTGAAGTATTCCGATCTGCCGGCGCAGGAAGTGCTGATAGATTCAATCGCTACCCCGCCGCCGCGTACAATCTCAATCTGCTTAAACTTACTTTTCAGAAGATCAATCAGCTCATTGTTGCGTCGTTCTGTCGCTTTGCATTCTAATAGTATACTGTCCGTACCGATATCCGACACCTCCACATGGAACACCTGCGCAATTTGAAACAGCTCCGCCTTGTCCTCCACTGAGCATTCTTTCACCTTCGCAAACAGGATTTCCTTCATATGGATCGGCACATCTGTAAAATCCATAACCTTAATTACCTCTACCATACGGTTGAGCTGCTTTTTAATCTGTTCAAATGTTATATCGTCGCTGGTAACGCAAATCGTCATACGAGACACCGTCTCGTCCTCCGTCGTTCCCACCGTAAGACTCTGCAAGTTATAAGATTTGCCGGAAAAAAGACCGGAGACTTTCGCCAGGACGCCCACCTGGTTCTCAACATACAATGCTATCCATCTGTTTTTCGTCATGTTTCTGTCTCCTTTCCCTACTTCAAAATCATTTCCGTCATAGGATTTCCGCCCTTTACCATGGGAAGCACAATGTCCTCCGTAGCAATCATAAACTCAATAAGCACCGGCGTATTACACTGCTTTGCCTGCTCCAATGCCGGCGCAATCTGCCTCTCTTGCGTAACGCGAATACCGCAGGCGCCGTAACTTTCTGCCAGCTTCACGAAATCCGGCTCATACGGGGGACATTGCTCTCCCGGCCCTTTGCAGTCGCCCGGACAGCCTTTACGCCTTCTTAAACATGTGGCCTCATAACGTTTGCCATAGAAAAGCTGCTGCATTTGACGCACCATGCCCAGATAATAATTATTGAAAATGCACACAATAACATTTGCCTCCTGAGCCATGGCCGTGGCAAGCTCCTGGATGTTCATCTGCATACCGCCGTCGCCGCTGATACAAACGACTGGTTTGTCTGGACAGCCAATCTTCGCACCAATAGCTGCCGGAAAGCCAAAGCCCATCGTACCTAAGCCGCCGGACGTAATAAACTGCTTCTTCTCGTTGAGTTCCATATACTGCGTCGCCCACATCTGATGCTGCCCGACATCTGTAACAAAAATACCCTCTGCAAACTGTCTGTTGATTTCTTCTATAATCATCTGCGGCGTCATGCCTTTGTCACGGCGCATCTCCAATGGATTTTCTTTATCCCACTCGCGGATCTTTTCTCGCCAGCTTTCCGTCTCCTGGGGCGCCGCCCACTCCAGCAGCTTCTCCAACGCCAGATTAGCGTCCGCCACAATCGGCACGTCCACCACTACATTCCTGGAAATGGAAGCCGTGTCGATGTCCACATGGACAATCTGCGCATGGGGGGCAAATTCATTCAAATCCCCGGTAATACGGTCGTTAAAACGAGTGCCAATGGAAAACAGCACGTCGCATTCCCCGACTGCCATATTAGCTGCATAGCGGCCGTGCATACCGCTGTTTCCTATATAATAGGGATGATCTGTGGGAATGGCCCCTTTTCCCATAATCGTCGTCACTACCGGAATCTTTGTCTTTTCCACCAGCGCTAACAATTTATCGTTCGCCCCTGCGATGTTGATACCGCCGCCCGCCAAAATTAAGGGCTTTTCTGCTGCTTTCAGCAATTTATACCCCTTTTTCAACTGGCCGATATGTACGCTCGCATTCGGCTTGTAGCCACGGATAGAGACAGACTCCGGGTACTCTCCCGGCCCCATCGCCGTCTGGATATCCTTGGGCAAATCAATCAGTACCGGCCCCGGCTTGCCGGTCTGCGCAATATGAAACGCCATCTTGAGGATTTTTCCTAATTCTTTCCTGTCCCGTACGGTCACGCCATACTTGGTGATGCTTCGCGTCATCCCCACAATATCTACTTCCTGAAAAGCGTCATTGCCGATTAAATTCAGAGGCACCTGGCCTGTGATGCAAACCAGCGGAATATTGTCATAATGGGCATCGGCAAGCCCGGTCATGATATTCGTCGCGCCCGGCCCGCTCGTCACGAGACAAACGCCGACCTTCCCGGTAGCGCGGGCATACCCCTCCGCCTCATGGATCAGCCCTTGTTCATGGCGCGGCAATACCAATTCAATCTCCTCATGTTTGTATAACTCGTCTAAAATATCGGTCACCATCCCGCCGGGATAGCCAAATACCGTATCTACGCCTTCCTCCGAAAGCGCTTTCACAAATAATTTCTTTCCTGTGATATCCATTGCCATAATTCTAATTTCACCTCAACTCAATGGTTTTCCTGTTATTGTAACAGATAAAATTACAAAACTCAAATTAATCACGAAATCCACCCCACCGTTTTCAGCACAAAAATCCATGCCGTCAACGTAAACGACGCCAGTAACGTGGTCGCAACCACGATGCTTGCTGTCAATGTGCCGTCGTTTTTCATATTTTTTGCCATAATATAACAGCTCGGCGTAGTAGGAGACGCCAGCATAATCAAAATCCCGATCATCTTTTCCCCAGTAAAACCCAAGGCCGCCGCCAATGGCACAAGCAGCGCCGGCTGCAATACCAGCTTGATAAAAGAAGCCGCCAAAGTCGGCTTTATTTTTGCCAGGGCTTTCCTGCCCTCAAACCCCGCGCCCAGCGTTACCAACGCGAGCGGCGTCGCCATCTGCGCGATATTTCCCACTGTTTTATCCACTAACACCGGAAAACGCAGCCCGCACAGCGAGACAACGAGCCCCAGAAAAATTGTGATAATAATGGGGTTTTTGAGGATATTGACGCATGCCTCTTTGATTTTGCCCGCCCGGTCCACATCCTTTTCCTGCCGCCCCTCGAACGTAAGCACAATTACGGAGTAAATATTGTAAAGCGGCACCGCCCCTATAATCATCAAAGGTCCCATTGCCGACTGCCCATAAAGATTTTGGATAAAGGCAAGCCCCATCACCGCCGCGCTGCTGCGAAAAGAAGCCTGCACAAACGCCCCTGTCATGTATTTATCTTTTAAAAATAACTTCGTACCGCCCCAGATCAGCCAAAAACATGCCGAACTTGCCAAGGCGCAAAACAACACATACTGCAAATCAAATACTGCTTTTATATCCACCGATGAGATATCCCGAAACAACAGAAACGGCAGCGTGACATTGAAGTTAAATTTATTCGCCACCTTAACAAAATTGTCGTCAAGCATACCGATCTGTTTCAATCCCCATCCCAATGCCATCACCAGAAAAATCGGCAGCGTAACATTGATACTGAAAATAAAGTTATCCATTGTTCCCCCTTCGATGAGAGCCACATTTCTGATACCTCGCTGATTGAGTGTTCTGCAAATCAATCCTGTTTCTTACTGTATGTTATAAAATAATACTCCAAATTAAAATACGTCTGTTCTTCGCTCTCCTCTGTTATCTGCCATGCTTTCTCTCCATCCAGGTTCGGGAACCACGCGTCCGCCTGATAAGAATAGTCCAGTTTCGTAATATATGCTGTGTCACACTGCTCGAGCATTTGTCTATATACGCTCTCACCGCCAATCACATAGACGTCCTCACTATTATATTTCCCTAATTCCTGAGATAATTCTTCCATGCTGTGCACGCAGACTGCGCCTTTCACCCGATAATCTTTATTCTTACTCAATACAATATTGGTGCGATCTTTCAAGGGCTGCCCGCCAGGAAAGGTTTCTAATGTCTTTCTTCCCAGTACAACCACTTTTCCCACTGTCATCTGCCGGAAACGCTTCATATCGTCAGGAATCCGCACCAATAATTTATTATCCATGCCGATTGCCCAATTTTTATCAACTGCTGCAATTAAATTCATAAGTACCTCCGTAAATTTACTTCATCGGAACCGTCAGGAGACCTAAGGCATCCTCCCACTTCGTGGGTCCCTCCTTAGGCCAAATCCTCATGCCAATGGTCAAATTGCCACCGGGATATCCTGAATCTGCGGACCCGCCACATAATTGTCAAGCCTCACATCCTCCCTGGTAAACGCATAAAAGTCTTTTATTTCAGGATTCAGCCAAAAATCCGGCGCAGGGTATGTCTGCCGCGCAATCAGCTCCTCCACCAAGGGAATATGTCTGTCGTAAATGTGGGCGTCTGCAATTACGTGCACAAGCTCGCCAACCTTCATATCACAAACTTGCGCAAGCATATGCATAAGCACCGCATACTGACAAACATTCCAGTTGTTTGCCGTCAACACATCCTGAGAACGCTGGTTCAATACAGCATTTAATGTCAGCTTGTCCTGCCCAATCTTTTGCGTAACATTGAACGTCATGCTGTACGCGCATGGATAGAGGTTCATCTCACTCAAATCTTGATGGACATAGAGATTGGTCATAATCCGGCGGCTGAAAGGGTTGTTCTGCAAGTCAAAAATCACTCTGTCCACCTGATCCATCATGCCTTCCCGGTACTTATGCTTCACACCCATCTGATAGCCGTATGCCTTGCCGATAGAACCCGACTCGTCCGCCCACTCATCCCAGATATGGCTGTGCAGGTCGTGAATATTGTTGGATTTCTTCTGCCAAATCCACAGTACTTCATCCGTACAGCTCTTGATTGCCGTCCTGCGCAAAGTAAGCGCCGGAAATTCCTCCGCCAAGTTATAGCGGTTCACCACGCCAAATTTCTTTATCGTATAGGCGCTGCTGCCGTCCGCCCAATGAGGGCGCACCTTCTCACCCTCGGTGCTGACGCCGTTATCTAATATATCACGGCACATATTTATGAAAATATTATCCGCTAAACTCATGTACGTCTCCTTTTTACTCCAATTTAGTCTTACGACATTATATAACAGAACGCCCGCTATCTCAATTGAAAAAAAATTTTTTCAAAAAATTCAAGACTTTTTCACAAAAATGGTGTATACTTGAACAAGAAATTTGTTAAAGTTCAGCCCGCGTTTCGCGGGAGTAAAATATAAACTAAGGAGAGTTATCATGAGCCAAGCAAAAGTAGACCGTTATAAAGAAGAAAAAGCTAACCGCAAGAAAACCATGCAAAAAGCGAAAGCAATGCACGCATTGTATTCCGTTATCGGAACCTTAGTATGTCTGGTACTGGTGTGCTGGATCGCTTATTCTGCATACGGATATTTCCATAAGGAAGACGGCCAGACAACCGCTTCCCGGACAGAAGTGAATGTAGACGCGCTGAATGATTACCTGGGCACTCTGCCGACGGCAGACAGTGCGGAATAATTTTTTATTACAATAGAATACGTTTCACAAGACATAAAACATGGGGCTGTTGCACAAATATAAATTACAAAATTTAGATTCGTTCAAAAGGTTTACATTGCAAAGCAATGTAAACAATATGCACAAAAATCATCTTGGGAAGCTAGCTTCCCAGAGTGATTTTTGTGCATTCTGTCTTTGCCGCATAAGCGGCAAGACCTTTTGGACGAGTAAATATATTAGTGCGATAGCTCCATGTTTCTTTTTATCGTAACGCATTCAAACAACTACTGTCTTTTGTACCCTTACAAGTTCTAGTCAAACTGCAAACTCCTGCAAAGTTTCCTTTACTGTTTCCCAATCATCTTCATGTTCAATCCGAAGCGTTAGAGGCTTTGACAAATCCACGCTGAAAATTCCCAGAATTGATTTTGCATCAATGATATACCTTCCAGCCAGAATATCGAAATCTCCTTCAAACACTGAGACAAGGCTGACAAATTTTTTCACTTTCTCAATAGTATCTAATTCAATTCTCATTTCCCGCATCATCCATTCTCCCTTCGGAAAGCTTCTATCTCTGAAATGGAGGGCATAACCCGCAAAGCCCCCTTCCTTGTTGTCACCAGGCAAGCTGCTGCATTGGCGTAAGAGAGCATTTCCTGCAAAACCTCTTGTGTAAAACCAGCGAAGCCAAACTGTAAAACAAAATGCAGCATACATCCGCAGAATGTATCGCCCGCCCCCGTAGTCTCAATAGTTCTCTTTGAACGAAACGGTTTTCCCTTGATAATATGGCCACGGTAAAACGCCTTACTGCCATCCTTTCCCATGGTGGCGCAGACAAGCGGAATCTGATATTCCTCAAGTAGCTGCTGCACGCCTTTTTCAATATCCTTTTGTCCGCTCAGAAATTCCACTTCATTATCTGATATTTTCAAAATATCACACTGAGAAAGACCATACTGTATTTTTTCTTTGGCTGTCTGCAAATCCTTCCACAACGGCGGCCTCAAGTTAGGGTCGAACGATACCAGTTTTCCATTTTCCTTGGCCGTCTCAATCGCATACCTCGTTGCCGCTTCCGCCCTTTCTGAAGTCATGGACAGACTGCCAAAATGAAATATCTTCGCCGATTGTATAAGCTCCCGGGAAACTTCCTCTTTCCCCAGCATCATGTCCGCACCGGGATTACGGTAAAAAGAAAAATCTCTATCCCCATCCGGCTTGTTGTGCACAAAGGCAAGCGTCGTCGGTACTTGAGCGTCAAACCGCAGGCCATCCGTACATATCCCCTGCTCCCGAACCGCATCCTCCAACAATTTTCCGAATGAATCTTGGCCTACCTTGCCGATAAACGCCGTGGAACGGCCTAATTTCTGTAGGCAGGAAAGCACATTGCAGGGCGCCCCGCCCGGATTTGCTTCATATACAGGATTCCCCTGGCCGCTGACTCCATAATCTGTAAAATCAATCAACAATTCACCTAATGCAACGACATCCATAAATACTCCTTTCAATGCTCTATATCATACGGCAATTGCAAAACTCTAAACTCAATTAAATTTATGAATTTCGCAATTACCTACTCTATCTCATACTTCTCAATATCCACCAGCGCGCTGCCATCACAAATAAACCGTATTTCCTGCGCCTTTAAGGGTGTGTAAATCACTGTGCTAAGAACCATTTCCCCATCGTTCACAAACAGTTCTACCGAATTTTTGTCCATAATAAACCGCAGCTTTACACGCTCAGAACCATCCATCTTTGCACGCCGAATACAGACAATATCCTTTGTTACGCCGGAATACGTGCGGTCAACTTCCATGATACCTTTTTCTTTCTGAAATGTAAAGCGGGTAAAATACTCATCACTCCCTGCTACATCAACGACAAACTCACGAAAACTGCCTGACAGAATTTTAACCGTGAAATCTATAGTTCTCCCAGAGACGCCCTCAAACTGCCTCTCTCCCTCTATCCGCGCTTTTTTATAACAGACGTTGTTTTTCCAATAACGTTCCAACTCCCGGACCGGTCTTTGGAACAGCCTGCCGTCTACGATGGAAAGCTCCCGTGGAAGCGTCATCATCCCTTTCCATCTCTGCCCTTTGGGGATAAAGGAATCATCCCATGAATGCATCCAGGCAATTAAAATTCGTCTTCCATCCGGCAGGCATGTGGTCTGCGGTGCATAAAAATCTAATCCATAGTCCAAGGAAACAGGTTTTTCTTTGGTAAATAGTTTCTGTTCCTTATCATAGCTTCCCAGAAAATACACCGCATTGTTGCCATTATGAAATTCATAGCCTTGTGCTTTCATATCCTGCGGCGAACAAATCAGGACGTCTGCGCCGTCCAGTGCAAAGAAATCCGGGCATTCCCACATACTGCCAATCACACCGCCATTATGGGCCAATACGCCTTCATATCTCCAATTGTATAAATCCATACTGGAAAACAGTACAACCTGTCCATTGCCGGATTCATCCCGATTGCCTGCCAATAGATAGTAACAATCCCCCTCCTTCCAGACTTTGGGATCTCTGAAGTCTACGCGGCTAAACCCTTGCGGCATCATTTCCCCTGTAATCACCGGACAATCTGCCGTTTTCTTGTATTCTGAACCATCGCCGATTGCAATGCACTGGTTCTGACGCTCCTGCCCGCTCTTCTTATCTTTGGTAACTCCTGTATATAGCAGCACATGCCCCTCTTCCGTCTCCAGGGCGCTTCCTGAAAAACATCCTTCCTTATCGTACTCCTCATCCGGCGCAAGAGCCGCCTTACATTCCTGCCAGTGAACCATATCCTCCGTCACCTGATGTCCCCAATGCATCGGCCCCCATTTCGTATCATAGGGATAATACTGGTAAAATAGATGCACCTTACCCCCATACACCGAAAAACCATTGGGGTCGTTCATCCAGCCGCCCGCTATCATCCACAAAATCCCCTTCATTCGACCAAAAGAATGGGGCGTAATAATAAATGGTCGCCTCTCCTGTGGGAAATGTCATATCTATGGCGTATCCATTCTTTTGGTCTGTCACTGCTTTTACCTTTTCAAGAACTGTAAGAAATTCCGTCCACGTCCATGGGTGGTCTGCGTCCGGTATCTCTACGCCTGCTTCCTTTAAAATATCCTTATTGTAATACAACCCCACGCTGGATTCCATCGCCCCCAATGCATACAACTTATTGTTATACGTTCCCTGTTCAATAATAGATTCCAAGTATACGCTTTTTTCTTCCTCAGACAATTCTGCCAAAGGCTTGATAATCCCGTTCTCTGCATACGCTGCAATATTCGGCCCATCCACGGTCAATACATCCGGCAGACCGCCTGACATAACCGAAGCGTTAATCTTATCAGAATAACCGCCGCCGCTGTCGTTTCTGGGAATAAATTCAATATCTGCAAAATACGTACCGTCATATGCTTCATTAAATGATTCGACTGCCTCCTTATAGCATTGCCCTTCCTCCGTCTCCTCAATAGAATGAACCCAGATAGACAGGTATTGTTCCCCTTCGTCATACCCTGCAACCTCACCCGGCGCAGGCTGCCTGGGCCCACATCCTGCCAGCACAGCCGCCGCTGATAAAGAGGCGACGAATAAAACACCTTTTCGCTTCATCCTCATAGCTCTCTCCTTTCTCGATACATGACATTCACCCTTTAATTTTCATCTTCGCTTCACTACATAACCAGTTATGTAACTAGTTAAGTAACCGGTAACTTTGCAATTATAATACACCCCGGTATCATTTTTGTCAACAAGTTTTTCACAAAAAAACCGGTTCCTTTACCAGTTATATTTTGATTGATTTTCCCACATTCCATTGTTATAATAAAAAAGGATTCCATTTATTTTTGGAATTCCGATAAGAAAAATATTTCAGAAAACGGAGTATACTATGAATTCAAAAAAAGTGACATTTGCGGACATCGCAGCATATACGAATTTTTCAAAAACTACCATTTCCAGATATTTTAACAACCCAGATTCCCTCACGATAGAAAATCAGCAAAAAATAGCCAACGCATTAGAGGAACTTGGCTATCAGGAAAATAAATTGGCGAAAGTTCTTGCAAACGGCAAAAGCGAATTTATCGGCATTATCGTTCCCAACTTATATCTCCATTATTATGCAGAAATGCTCAACCAGATTTTGTCCACCTACAGACAGCATCATTACAAATTCCTGGTATTCGTCAGCGACAACGACAAAGAAACAGAACAAAATTATATTAACGAACTGCTCGCCTATAAAATAGAAGGGCTCATTGTACTGAGCCACACAATGACTTCCAAAGAACTGGCTGCTTACCGTGTGCCTATCGTCACCATTGAACGGGAATCCGAGCATGTCTGCGGCGTAAGTACAGACAATTACATGGGAGGCGTCCAGGCTACCAGTCTGCTTATCAAGAATCACTGTTCCAAACTCATCCATATCAATTCCAATACGCCGGAATACATCCCGGCTTACAGCAGAATCAAAGGCTTTGAAGATACCTGCAAGACAAATAATATTCCCTATGAAATCATCACTGCTGATTTCGGTGATTCTTATGCCAGCACAGTAACACAAATAGACCAAATTTTTCAACAAATTGAGCAGATGGACGGTGAAAAAAAAGGCGTCTTTCTCGCAAATGATACTTACGCCAACATTTTTCTCAATAGCGTAATCCGAAAATACGGCAGTTTTCCCCCGAATTACCGCATTGTCGGTTTCGACGATTCACCCATCGCCAGCGAAGCCATCTACCCCATTACCACAGTCGGACAGCAAATTGAAAAGATGGTGCAAAATGCCATGGAACTTCTGATATTACAAATGGAAGAAATGAAAAAAAGGGTTCCCAAACCATTAAGGGAACCCATTCATCGACAGATCACGCCTATCTTAATCCGACGCGATACCACAGAATAATGATATTACGTTGCTTGCATATTATTTAGGCTGAATCCGCGCATGAAGCGTCTGCACTGCGTGTACTTCTCCATTGCCTTTCTTCTGCACTTGCAGGATGCCCTCGGCAGTCGCCTTGGCTGCCGCAATCGTTGTCATATAAGGCACCTTAGCCTTAATCGCAGCTTTACGCAGATAGCTGTCATCATGCTTGCTGTCTTCCCCTACCGGAGAATTGATAATCAAATCAATATCTCCATTTGTAATCAGATCCAGCAAATTCGGTCTGCCCTCATGGAGCTTCTTCACAAGTTCTGCTTCTATCCCTGCCTCCTGTAATAATTTGCAGGTATTTCCCGTAGCAAGAATCTTAAACCCAGCTTTCTGGAAGTCCTTACCTACTTCAACGACCTCAGCCTTATCCTTGCGATTGACGCTGATTAAGACTGTACCGCTTAACGGCAGCCTGGTCTGGGTCGCCTCCTGCGCCTTAAAGAACGCTTCACCTGCCGATTCTGCAAGTCCCAGCACTTCTCCGGTAGAACGCATTTCCGGCCCAAGGACGGGATCAACCTCCTGGAACATATTGAAGGGGAATACCGCTTCCTTCACGCCATAGTAAGGAATATCCTGCTCTTTCAAACTGGGCACCGGTGAAGGTTTTCCGGTAATTTCAGAAGTAATAATCTCTGTCGCCAGCGGAACCATACGAATATTGCATACTTTTGATACCAAAGGCACCGTTCTGGACGCTCTGGGGTTTGCCTCTAATACATACACCTTATCATTCTCAATCGCATACTGCATGTTCATCAACCCGCGCACATGCATCTCCTCGGCAATCTTCCTGGTATACTCCTTGATCGTCGCCACATTCTCCTCAGAGATATGTTTCGAGGGGATGATGCAGGCAGAGTCGCCGGAGTGAACCCCCGCAAGCTCAATATGCTCCATAACCGCAGGCACAAAGGCGTGCGTGCCATCGCTGATAGCGTCCGCCTCACACTCAAGCGCATGGTTGAGGAAACGGTCAATCAGAATCGGGCGGTCCGGCGTCACGCCGATTGCCGCCTCCATATACGAGGTAAGATTCACGTCATTGTACACAACCTCCATACCGCGTCCGCCCAATACATAGGAAGGACGCACCATCACCGGATAACCAATCTTATGGGCAATCTCCAAAGCCTCTTCCACAGTAACTGCCATACCGGATTCCGGCATGGGGATTTCCAGCTTATCCATCATAGCGCGGAACAAGTCTCTATCTTCCGCCAAATCTATCACAGACGGCGCCGTGCCAAGAATCTTCACACCGTTTTTCTCCAAATCTGCCGCCAAATTCAAAGGCGTCTGACCGCCAAACTGAGCAATCACACCTACCGGCTGCTCTTTTTTATAGATACTCAGCACATCTTCCAGCGTCAACGGCTCAAAATACAACTTGTCCGAAGTATCATAGTCCGTAGAAACTGTCTCTGGGTTACAGTTGACAATAATCGTCTCAAATCCCATCTTCTTCAAAGCAAGCGAAGCATGCACACAACAATAATCAAACTCAATACCCTGTCCAATACGGTTCGGGCCTCCGCCCAGAATCATAATCTTAGGCTTATCGGTGCGGACAGGGTTGCTGTCCGGCGCATTGTAAGTGGAATAATAATAAGCGCTGTCTGGCGTACCGCTTACATGTACGCCCTCCCAGGCTTCCTCCACGCCTAATTTCATACGCTGCTCACGAATCTCTTGTTCCGAAATATCCAGCAAAATACTCAGATACTTGTCAGAAAATCCATCCTTCTTTGCCTTAATCAGCAACTGGTCATTGGGAAGGCTGCCTTTTGATGCAAGAATTTCCTGCTCCTCTTCTGCTAATTCTTTCATCTGCTCAATAAACCATGTCTTCACATGGGTAATCTCATGTAATTCTTCTATCGTTGCGCCCTTTTTCAAAGCCTCATACATGGCAAAGTGACGTTCACTGGACGGTGTTAAAAGCATCTGCAAAAGCTGTTCTTTCGATTTCTCCTCCAGCTTGGGCACCTGCCCTAAGCCGTAGCGCCCCGTCTCCAGCGAGCGGATAGCTTTCTGAAACGCTTCCTTATAATTCTTGCCAATACTCATAACCTCGCCTACGGCGCGCATCTGCGTGCCCAGCTTGTCTTCTACGCCTTTAAACTTCTCAAATGCCCAGCGAGCAAATTTAATCACTACATAATCGCCGTCCGGCACATATTTATCCAAAGTACCATACTTGCCGCAGGGAATATCTTTCAAGGTCAGCCCGGACGCCAGCATCGCGCTGACTAGAGCAATTGGAAAGCCCGTCGCCTTGGAAGCAAGCGCAGAGGACCGAGACGTCCTGGGGTTAATTTCTATTACAATAATGCGGTCGCTCACCGGATCATGGGCAAACTGCACATTCGTTCCACCAATAACCTGTACAGACTCCACAATACGATACGCCTGTTCTTGCAGCCGCCTCTGTAAATCCTCGGAAATTGTCAGCATAGGCGCTGCACAAAAAGAATCGCCGGTATGCACGCCCAAAGGATCAATATTCTCAATAAAGCAGACGGTAATCATATTTCCTTCTGCGTCACGCACCACTTCAAGCTCCAGCTCTTCCCAGCCTAAAATGGATTCCTCTACCAAAACCTGCCCTACGAGACTTGCCTGCAAGCCTCTTGCACAGACAAGACGCAGCTCATCCTTATTGTATACCAGTCCACCGCCGGCGCCGCCCATGGTATAAGCCGGGCGAAGCACAACTGGATAGCCCAGCGTATCGGCAATCTGCAATGCCTCTTCCACCGAATACGCCACCTCGCTGCGCGCCATCTCAATGCCCAGCGCGTCCATAGCTTTCTTAAATTCAATACGGTCTTCGCCGCGTTCAATGGCGTCTACCTGTACGCCAATTACCTTTACTTGATACTTGTCCAAGATTCCCGCACTCGCAAGCTCCGCACAAAGATTGAGCCCGGACTGCCCGCCGAGATTAGGTAACAGCGCATCGGGACGTTCCTTGGCAATAATCTGTTCCAAACGCTCCTTATTCAACGGCTCAATATAAGTGACGTCTGCCATTTCCGGGTCTGTCATAATCGTGGCAGGATTGGAATTCACCAATACAATCTCGTACCCCAGCTTTTTCAAAGCCTTACAGGCCTGTGTGCCGGAATAATCAAACTCGCAGGCCTGTCCAATAATAATAGGCCCCGAGCCTATAATCAATACTTTATGAATGTCTGTTCTCTGTGACATATAATATCCTCCTGTTGGTATGGTAGTCTATGTACAAAACCATGAATTGCTTTGCAATGGCATGGTAGTCTATGCGCACTTCATGGGGCTGTCGCATAAGCGGCAAAACCTTTTGAACGAATAAAGATAATCGTGCGATCTCCCCGTTTTCTCCCCGATATAAGCCCTAAGGCATCCTCCCAACTTCCTTGGGTCACTCCTTAGGGCATATTATATCACACCGCGACCTGTTTTACAAATACTGAACATAAAATATCTACGGTTGGATATACTATCAAAAACACAGATTATGAACATTTTCGGCTCTATATAACCTGACACTTCACAAAATTTTCACACAATTTTAGCACTCACCTATTGACAGTGCTAACAATCCGTGTTATAACAATCATAACAAAAGGAACGGAAACACCATCCAGACCTTTTATACCAACAAAATTATCTATAAAAAAGGAGCGATGATTTATGTTAATGCCAAGTATATTTACAAAAGATTTATTTGATGATTTCTTTGAACCCCGCTATCATGGTTATGACCGCAATCAGGCTCTGATGAGGACAGATGTGAAGGAATCAGGACAAGGATATGAACTTTCCATGGATCTGCCCGGCGTGAAAAAAGAAGACCTGAAAGCAGAATTAAAAGATGGATACCTGACCATCACCGCAACAACCAGACAGAACAACGACGAGAAAGACGCGGAAGGAAAATATATTCGCCGTGAACGTTATTACGGAACTTTTAACCGCAGCTTCTTCGTGGGCGAAAATTTAACCCAGGATGAGATAAAAGCAAAGTTTGAAAACGGAATGCTCACGCTGCAAATTCCCAAAAAAGAACCGGCAAAACAGGTTGATGAAAAACGATATATTGCAATTGAAGGATAACACCCCCTTAAAGGCGGGGCTGTCGCACGAATCTATTTACTCGTTCAAAAGGTCTTGCCGCTTATGTGGCAAGACCTTTTGAACGAATCATAGCTTGTAATTTATGTTAATGCGACATCCCCGTTAAAATTCATACATAAAATCTGCTTCTATAATTTTCTTGCTTTTTGTCTCGACAACACATCCTGGAATATTTCATTTAACGTATCCCATTCCAGCCGACGGTCATCTTTCATCCCGGCAACAATCTGTTTTTGTTTTTCCAACTCAGAACGGATAAATGCCATGATCCCTGGTATATGTGGTCTCAAATCTTTTTCTTGCGTCGCCTTTTTCACTTCCAACAACTTGTTAATCTGCCGACGCAATTCCTCCTCAAGATCCAAATGCAATAATTCCTCAAACAACACCGGCGGCATTTTATGATACTGCTCAATATATTTGCAGGCAAGAAGCGACCTTAATGCATAAAAATATTTCTTATACTTTACCTGTTCCCCGCAGAGATAGCCTTCATATGTGCTTTTTGCCGTACCGTAGTAATGATATATTGCCAGTTTCTCAGCAAAATATATCATGGCCCTCTCATATATTTCCTCCCACAAAACCGTCTTCTTATAGACAAGCGGCGAATTACTCCATTCAAACAAAGTCGTATTGCTACGGTGAAACTGCTCAAGCGCTTTTTTCAAATCCCAGCCATTAATATCAAGAACTTCATCTAACTGCCACTCAATTACATCCTTGTATGGATTTAATTTCAGGTAATCTTCCCTACTTCTCACATAAATAAAACGCACATCGTAATCACTGTCTGGAGACGCAAATCCCCAGGCACGGCTACCAGACTCCACTGCCAGTATGATCTGTACGTTTTCCCGTGCCTCTATTTCTCGTAATTTTTCTTGAATTTCCTTTCTAATGTCCCTCATTGATACCTGCTTTCTATTGCTGCGTCTTTACAGGTTGCATACCCTCTTTCTCACATTACAACCGGCAAACCATATCCGTGCCCCCTGAAATAAATAATCTTAGTTCATAAAATTGTTTTACCCAAAAAGGATAACTTTGATAAGCGCCCTCCTCTTGTATTTTGCGGAGTGTTCTTTTTCCAATTCTTCTATCCAGTATAGCAAGAATTTGTAAAATATAGTTATCGCTATATAAGGCATCCATGATTGGCATTTGCAAAAATGATGTGGCCGATGACAAAAAGTCCATATCATAATAAGTTGCATTCGCATCCCATTTTTTCCTTAAGCCCAAATCATTATCATCCCATACGCCTGTTTCTTTCCAAATCTCATTCAAATCATGTTCCTGATGGTACATCTCAATCCACGAAAAGCAAACCATTTCCCTATTATCCAGGCGAATGGCTGCCCTGCCATAAGAATTATGAACCTCATGATAGCGGGTCAAAAAATATGACAGGCGTCCTTTGCATTCGTCACACAAGAAACCTGATAATTGTTTATTCAAGCCAGCCCATGACTTATAATGATTCATTATAATAAATCCTCCACGAATTCCGATTTTTCAGTATGAAAAAACGAAATTTATTTCTCTTTTTTGCTCATAAGAGAACAACTGACAGCTACAAATAAACCAATTAAAATCCACGGAAATGCTGCTCCTAAAAAATCACTAACCATACTTCATTCCTCCTT
>Ga0137308_101733_pt1 | contig 18680 bp, 17 predicted proteins | sample Inofrocosms_June_FD_97181 | JGI IMG/M metagenome (GOLD analysis project Ga0137308, IMG submission 97181) | Mouse cecal microbial communities from Vienna, Austria - N-Acetylneuraminic and N-Acetylglucosamine D2O microcosms_June | ecosystem: Host-associated > Mammals > Digestive system > Large... | reverse complement strand
TTACCGGAATCTGACCATCCTGCCAAAGTCAAGGAGGGTCTATCTGGATAAAAAGGAAGTGGTTCTGGTCAATAAAGAATTTGAACTGCTGCTGTTCCTGGCGGAAAATCCCAATTTGGTGTTTTCAAAGGATACCCTGTTTGACCGGGTGTGGGGGATGGATTCTCTGGGAGATGCGGCAACTGTGACCGTCCATATCAACAGGCTGAGGGATAAGCTGGGAAAGAATGATTCGAAAAACCAGTTTATTGAAACAGTATGGGGAGCAGGTTATCGGTTTCGGATTGATTAGGACAAAACGACATAAATTGTCAGATGGAAAAAGAGAGGTTAATTTGATGAAAAAGAAATGTTTATTTCCGTTTATCTTAGCGTTGCTGGTAGTGCTTTCCGGCTGCGAACAAAAAACACAGCACTCCGCCTCTGAAATCCTGGGAACAGATGAGAACAGGACAGAAACTGTGCAGGAGATCCGGGAGGAAGTGTTTTTTGGAACGGAGGGTAATGTGGCAGAAGCATCAGGAGCAGAAGGACAGTCTGCGGCCGGAATTACCTCGGAAGATATGGCAGATAATGACATGGCATCATCAGCCACAGAGGGGCAGGAGCAAAAAGCAGATACGCCGGTTGTGTATATGACAACGGATATCAGTTCGCAGGGACTTGTGAATATTTACCAGGCACTGTCAGCATCTCCGTCCGGCAAAATTGCCATAAAGCTTTCTACCGGCGAACCAGGCAGCAACTATCTTCGGACAGATCTGATCGGGGAGCTGGTGCAGTCTCTGGAGGGAACCATTGTGGAATGCAATACCGCTTATGGAGGTTCCAGGGCAAATACAGCTATGCACTATCAGGTGGCGGAAGATCATGGTTATACGGCCATTGCGGATGTGGATATTATGGACGAGGACGGCTCTATGACATTGCTGGTGGAGGGAGGGGACAATCTGACGGAAAATTATGTGGGCGCACATTTTGCGGACTACGATTATTATGTGATTTTGTCCCATTTTAAAGGACATTCCATGGCAGGATTTGGAGGGGCAATCAAGAATATTTCCATCGGTATTGCCTCTTCGGAAGGGAAATCCCATATCCACAGCGGCGGAACAGGCGGAAGTATGTGGGGAGGAAGCCAGGATGCTTTTCTGGAATCCATGGCTGAGGCTGGAAAATCTGTTGCAGACTATCTGGATGGAAATATCCTGTATATCAATGTGATGAACCGCCTGTCGGTGGACTGTGACTGTGACGGAAGTCCGGCAGAGCCGGATATGCACGATATCGGGATTCTTGCTTCCTATGATCCGGTGGCGCTTGACCAGGCCTGTGTGGATCTGGTTTATAGGGCAGAGGATGGGCAGTCTCTGATTGACAGGATTGAATCCAGAAACGGTCTGCATACGCTGGAGCAGGCAGAAAAAATCGGCCTGGGAAGCCGGGAATATGAGCTGGTGAGTATAGATGACTGATATACTACACCGTGAAGCCGTTTACCTTTGGTACTATTTCAGTGTTCAGCTGGAGCAGATTTTTAAATACTGGGTATTGGGAATGGTGCTGGGGAGTCTGGTCTCCGTGTTCCTGAAAGAACATATTCATAAAGCTTTCCGCTCCATGGGAGAAAAGCGGCTGGGGATTCTGGGGATTGTCAGTGCCAGTGCGTTGGGGATTGCCTCGCCTCTTTGTATGTATGGAACCATCCCCATTGCCGCCTCTTTTTCCAAAAGCGGCATAACGGCGGATGGGTCTTGCAGGGATGACTGGCTGGCAGCCTTTATGATGAGTTCCATCCTGCTGAACCCACAGCTGATTATTTACAGCGCAGCTCTTGGGATTCCTGCTTTGGCTGTGCGTATAATATCCTGCTTTTTATGTGGCATTTTTGCCGGAGTATTTATACGGCTTTTTTACCATAATCGGCCCTTTTTCAATTTTAAAGGTTTTGAAGAATCCAAAAGCCGGGATACAGATTCTAATCTGCTGTTACGATTTCTTAAGAATCTGGGTCGGAATGTAAAAGCTACAGGAGGGTATTTCCTGGCCGGTATTGCTTTATCCGCACTGTTTCAGAGATATGTGTCCGGGAATGTGATGACTAACCTGTTTGGCGGCAATGAAGCGTTCGGCGTCCTGATGGCGGCAACTATCGGAGTTCCCCTCTATGCCTGCGGCGGAGGGACGATACCGTTATTGCAGACGTGGCTGATGGACGGCATGAGCCTTGGCAGCGCCGCAGCTTTTATGATCACCGGACCGGCTACAAAAATCACGAATCTGGGAGCAGTAAAGATTGTGTTGGGAATCAAACGGTTTGTACTATATCTGGCATATATAATGATATTCTCTTTTCTGACCGGATTGGCGGTGAATTTTATATAATATTTTGAATGGAGGGTAAAAATGGAGTACAGGACAAACAGAAGGACAGGTGACCGCATCAGTGTGATCGGCCTGGGAACAAGCTACATTGCAGAAACGGAGGAAAAGGAGGCGGTTGGGGCTCTGGAATTCGCCCATGAGAAAGGAATCAACTATGCTGACCTTGCCACTGCAGACGCAAAGACTTTTACCTATTATGGGAAAGCCTTTTCATCTGTCAGAAAGGATATGCACTATCAGGTACATTTTGGCGCAAATTATGAGAGCGGGGCATATGGATGGACTACGGACAAGGAGACGATCCGGCGTTCCATAGATGCCCAGCTTACAGCGCTGAAGACAGACTACATAGACTATGGATTTATCCACTGTCTGGATGAAGAAAAAGACTGGCAGGCATATCAGGAGGGAGGCACCCTTGGCTTTCTTATGGAATTGAAAAAGCAGGGGGTGGTGCGGCACATCGGACTGTCTTCCCATACGCCCGGCCTTGTACAGCAGATACTGGATACCGGATTCGTGGATCAGGTAATGTTTTCCGTCAATCCGGGATATGACTACAGCCATGGCGATTATGCAAACGGAAGTAGCGAAGAGCGTATGTCGCTGTACCGCAGATGCGAGGCGGATGGGGTGGGCATTTCCGTGATGAAGCCCTTTTCAGGGGGACAGCTCCTGGATGATAAGACATCTCCTTTCGGCAGGGCGCTGACACAGTATCAGTGCATCCAGTATGCCCTGGATAAGCCGGGAGTAGTGACGGTGTTGCCGGGCATCCGAAATATGGAGGATGTGAAAGAACTGCTGAGATTTTTTGATATTTCCCCGGAAGAACGGGATTATTCCATTCTTGGTGCATTTACTCCTGGTGAGGCTGTAGGAAATTGTGTGTACTGCAATCATTGCCAGCCTTGTCCTGCAGGTCTGAATGTAGGGCTGATCAATAAATATTATGACCTGGCGGTGGCAGGGGATTCCATGGCAGCCGGACATTACGGGAATCTGGAGAAGAAGGCTTCCGACTGTATCGCCTGTGGCCATTGTGACAAGAGATGCCCTTTTCATGTAAGACAGACTTCCAGAATGAAAGAGATTGCTGCTTATTTTGAAAAGTAAAAGGAAGGCGGTTAAGGGCAAGGAATGAAGAAAATAAGAATGAAATATATCGTTTATGCTTTTTTTGCTCTGCTGTTAGCTGTATTCGTTGTTTTTATCCTTCTTTTCCAAAGAAACATACGGACAGCGGCAAGCGTAAAGAAGCTGGAAGATGGCCTGTATTCTATGGTATATAAAGGTGATTACAGATTTAATGACTTTCTGGAGCAGGGCGGCGCTTCCGATGATCTGGCGGTAGCAGAATTTGTGATACAGGATGTATTCCACGGTCTGTTGCCCATAGATTTAAGGGGCGGTACCTTTGGCTGCAGTACTATTTCTGCCGAAACGCCAGAGGGTGATGCTGTATTTGGCAGGAATTTTGACTGGGGAACCTGTACGGCACTGATCGTGCAGACCAGTCCGGCAGAGGGATATGATTCTGTTTCCACCGTAAATATGGATTTCCTGAACCTGGGACTGGATATGCCGGAAGAAATGCAGATGCGTCTTCTGTCGGCAGCAGCGCCCTTTGCGCCTATGGATGGGATGAATGAAAAGGGATTATGTGTGGCAGTTTTGATGATTCAGGACAGTCCAGGATTTCATCAGGATACCGGGAAGCCGGATCTGACGACTACAACGGCGGTGCGTCTGCTGCTTGACCAGGCGACGGATGTGGAGGAGGCTGTGGAGCTGCTTGCCCGGTATGATATGCACGCATCTGCGGGAATGATGGTGCATTTTGCGCTGGCTGACGCAGAAGGCCATTCCGTAGTGGTTGAATATATTGACAATGAAATGGCAGTAACAGAAACACCGGTTGTCACAAACTATTATCTGACTCCCGGTGAAAAATATGGTATCGGAACAGAAGAGTCCAAAGTCCGGTATGCCATGCTGGAGGATATGCTGCAGAGCGGTTCCTCATTTACTATGGATGGGATAAGGGATGCACTTGACAGTGTAAGCAAGCATAATTTTGATTCCGAGTTTGCCTCTACGGAATGGAGTATTGTTTATAACCAGAGTACCGGGAAGGCACGCTATTACCATAGAGAGAACTATCAGAAGTATTATACTTTCATAACAGGCAGTCCATAAGAAAGCCAGAACTGTAAAGGGAAGGAATAGACAACAAAGCAATCCGCAAAAAGAAAGAATAAATATTGTAGGAGGAATGAAACATGAGCGGACATATTTTAGAATTATCACAGAAGGTGGAGAGAAAAAAAGTGGTTTACAGAAATCGGTATGGGTTGGATATAACAGGGGAGCTGTACTTTGAAAAAGGAACCTCACTGGATCAGAAGCATCCGGCTCTGATTATCGGTGCGCCTTATGGCGGTGTGAAAGAACAGGGACCCTGTGTATACGGCAATGAGCTGGCGCAGAAAGGATTTGTTGTGCTGACCTTTGACCAGTCCTTTATGGGAGAATCCGGAGGCTTTCCAAGAAATGTATCATCACCGGACATATTTGTGGAAAATTTCAGTGCTGCAGTGGATTTTCTGGGATTGCAAAAGTTTGTAGACAGGGAAAAAATCGGCGTGATCGGTATCTGTGGTTCCGGAGGTTTTGCTCTTTCGGCGGCTCAGTGCGATACCAGAATCCGTGCAGTTGCTGTTATGAGCATGTATGACATGAATGTGGCAGTCAGAGGAAATATGGACAGGGAAGAACTGCAGAGCGTAAAGGAGCGCCTGTCAAATCAACGGTGGAATGATGCGGAAAACGGATATCCGGAGTACCTGCCGGGATTCCCGGAGCAGCCAATCGACAAGGTACCGGAGGATATACCGGAACCGGGGGCAGAGTGGTTCCGTTTTTATGCATTGAAGAGGGGGCATCATCCGAGTGCCAGAGGCGGGTTTACTACGACCAGTGAGCTGGCAATTATGAATTTCCGGCCGTTGGATTTCATTGACGAGATTTCTCCCCGCCCGATCCTGTTTGTCGTTGGAGACAGGGCACACTCCCGGTTTTTCAGTGACGCAGCTTATGAAGCGGCCTTAGAACCGAAGGAAATGCTGGTTGTGGAGGATGCGGAGCATATCGATCTGTATGACCGGAGAGACCGTATTCCCTTTGACAAACTGGCGGAATTCTTTACAGTAAATATGCAGTAAAAAACAGGCGGACAGAGATTTATCAGGAGGACAAATTAAGATGAAAGGTTTGAAAATATCAGCCTGCACCTTGCTTTTTGTTTTACTCTCGGCCTGCGGAATCAGCGGAAACCATCAGGAGTCTGCAGCCGGTTCTGATATGGATGTATCGCTTGAAAAGCAGGAAAGTAATTCACAGGCAGAAGAGGTAAATATGAGTATATCGCAGGAAGAGACATCTCAGGTTTCAGAATATGAAGAAAAAAATGAGACGGTTTTACAGATTCAGGTAAAGGACAGCAATCATACGATTATTTTTGAACTGAATGACAGTCCGGCTGCCCGGTCTTTGTATGATCAGCTGCCGCTGACGGTTGAGGTTCAGGATTATAGTACCAATGAGAAAATTTTTTATCCGCCGGAACCGTTGGATACAGACAATGCCGTGGAAGGAGAGGGGCCGGCCGGCAGCCTGGCATATTTTTCACCATGGGGAAACGTGGTGATGTACTACAGCGACTATGGCTCGTATCATGGCCTTTATCACCTGGGAAACGCTGTATCCGGCAGTGAGTGGATTTCCGAATTGACCGGAACATTGGATATACAGCAATTTGTGGAAAAATAAGCATTTATGATACTGGAAATCAAAATTGTAATTCAGATTTTTCGTAAAATACCGGTTTTGCATGAAAGACAGATAAAAATCTGTTGGTAGTGTAAAACCGGTATTTTTTTATGAAGGCAAAATTTGATGTGATGGATAATAAATGACATAAATCGGATGGAATACCAGTGGTTCGGCAAGAGAAATCTTAGTTGAGTTATAGATTCATATTTATAGAAAATGCCTATTCAAACGGATAAAGTATAAGTATTTGCTATTTGCATGCCATCTTGATAAGATAACCATGAAAGCAGATAAAAAGGTAATTGAGAAATCTGCAAGAATTCATTTAGAAATTGTTTATTTTTCTGTTAGTTGGATGTTATCTGGGGTGGCTATAGTATAGTCACAGGCACAGAGAGGAAAGGGATAAAACCAGTGAAAAAAAGATTTTATATAGGTCTGCTTTTAGTTTTAGGGATATTTGGCTTGCTGTCAGGATGCGGAAGAGATTCCAGTGATCAAACGGAGGGAAACAGCCGTAGCGAAGAAGGATCGAAAAGCAGGACAGAGGAAGAAATAACAATGGAAGAGGAAAATGAAAAAGGAAGCAGAGATGAGAATGCAATCTGGATTACTCCAACTTCTGAAATCGCGGAGCTGGAAGCAGGGCTGTCAACCATCCGATATGAAGGGGATTATGGATTTGACACATTTTTAGAACAGGGAGGCGCTGGTTCGGACGCGGATGTTGCGGCGTATATCACATCGCTTCTGGCACAGGAGATCCATATGGAAGGAACCCCTTTCGGATGCAGTACCCTGTCAGTGGAGAATGAGGCCGGCGGATATCTGTTTGGAAGAAATTTTGACTGGAATGCCTGTCATGGATTGATCGTCAGCGCCAGACCGGAAAACGGGTTTTCTTCCGTATCAACCGTCAACATGGACTTTATCCGGGCTGGCGGGGTTGAAGTTTCACAATTACCAGATCAGATGCAGGCTCTTGTTTCCTTATATGCGCCATTGGATGGCATGAACGAAAAGGGACTGGCCGTTTCTGTGAATATGATTCAGGACTCTGCAGATATCAATCAGGATACGGCCAGGCCGGACATTACTACTACAACAGCAATCCGGTTATTGCTTGACAAAGCAGCAGATGTGGAAGAAGCACTAAAGCTCCTGCAGCAATACGACTTTCACAGCTCCATGGGGATGATGGTGCATTTGGCTCTGGCAGACGCAGAAGGCAGGAGCGTGGCGGTGGAATATGTGGATAATGAAATGATTGTTACTGAGACGCCTGTTGTCACGAACTTTTATTTGGCTCCAGGGGAGAAGCAGGGAATCGGAACCACCCAGTCCCATACCCGGTACGAAATTCTTACACAGACATTGGAAGGACAGGGGGAGATGACGGAGGTAGAAATGCGGGATGCACTGGACAGTGTGAGCAAGGATAACTTTGGCGAGTTTGAATCTACCGAATGGAGCATTGTGATGAATCAGGAGACAAAGGAACTGATTTATTACCATAGGGAAAATTATAAAACGGCATATGTCGTTTCGGTTGAATAGATAAGCCATGCAATAATCTTGACGAGGAGGAAGAAAATGAACTACTTAAAGACTTTAACAGATTTATACAGACTGAAAAAGAATGTGAAATTAAGTGCTGAAAAGATGCGTTCCCTGCAGGATGAAAAACTGCGGAAGCTTCTCAGGTTCGCATGGGAGCATTCGGCTTATTACCGGGCAGCTTTTGAGAAGGCGGGAATTACAGAGGAACAGTTGGATACGCTGCCTCTTTCCTGCTTTCCCACCATCGACAAACAAATGCTTTTGGAGCATTTTGATGAACTGGTCACAGTGCCGGATTTAAAACAGGAAAACCTGCGGGAATTTGATGCGGGGGAAGCGGCAGACCGGAAGCCTTATCAGGGAAAGTATCATGTGGTTCATTCCTCTGGCAGCACCGGGAAACCCGGATACTTTGTATATGATGAGGATGCTTGGAGCCAGATGCTTCTGGGTATCATACGGGCGGCTCTTTGGGGAATGTCCATGCCGCAGATATTGAGACTTCTGATGAAACATCCCAGAATCGTCTATATTGCGGCCACAGACGGAAGATATGGAGGCGCTATGGCGGTGGGAGATGGAATCGACGGTGTGGGAGCCAGCCAGCTGTATCTGGATATCAAGACACCGGTCACAGAATGGATCAAGCAGTTAAAAGAGTTCCGGCCCAATATTGTCATTGGCTATCCATCTGCCATCAAGATACTGGCACAGCTGATGGAGAACGGAGAAGTCAGCTTGGATGCTGAAAGGGTGATTTCCTGTGGCGAACCATTAGGGAACAGTTTACGGACCTATCTGGAAAACATATTCCGGGCACAGGTTGTCAATTTTTATGGAGCCGGTGAATCCCTGGCCCTTGGAGTGGAAACAGACCCGGAGGAAGGGATGCTCCTTTTTGATGATATGAATATCATTGAGGTGGAACATGGAGTGATGTACCTTACCTGCCTTTATAACTATGCACAGCCGCTGATCAGGTACCGCCTTTCTGACCGTCTGACCCTGCAGCCGCCAAAGGAAAAAGAGCTTCCTTTTACCAAAGTAGTGGGTCTTTTGGGAAGAAACGAAGATGTCCTTTGGTTTGAAGACGGAAGAGGGAACAGGGAATTTCTTCACCCATTGGCCATCGAAGGATTCTGTATCGAAGGACTGAAAGATTATCAATTCCGGCAGACTACGAAAGATACCTTTGAAATGTATGCGGAAACAGGAAATGGCGTTTCCAGGGAACAGATCCGGCAGGAGATGTTGCTTCGGATGAGGAAGATCCTTGCAGAGAAAAGATTGGACTATGTGCAGTTCTATGTGAACTTTGTAGAAGAAATCCTACCGGATATCCGGACAGGGAAAAAACCTTTGATCTTGAAGGGAAAGGTGGCGTAACGAATGGCAGACACAATCTTACAGGGAGAAAAAATCACTAGAGTTTTTTTCCAGGGAAAGACAGAGACAAAAGTCCTGGACGGAATTGACATTGAAATATATGAAAATGACTTTACTGTGATTATGGGGCCTTCAGGAGCCGGAAAGTCTACGCTTTTGTACAGCTTAAGCGGTATGGATCAGTTGACTGCAGGACATGTGTTTTACAAGGATAAGGAGATCAGCGGCCTTTCCTAAAACCGGATGGCAAAGCTTCGCGCAAAGGAATTCGGGTTTGTATTCCAGCAGACCCATCTGGTCAGCAGCCTGACGCTCTTGGAAAATGTGCTGGTGGCAGGATATGTGAGTAAAAAGGACAGCGCCGAAAAGGTAAGGGAGAGGGCTGCGAATCTCCTGCGGCAGATGGATGTGGAGGCAGCAAAGGACAGACTGCCCTCCCAGGTATCCGGGGGTGAGGCGCAAAGGGCCGCCATTGCCAGGGCCATGATTGGAAAGCCAGGGCTTCTGTTTGCAGATGAGCCTACAGGGGCATTGAATCAGGCAAATACCCGTGAAGTCCTTGGGCTATTGACCGACTTGAACCGTGAAGGCCAGAGTATCCTGATGGTGACACATGACCTGCGAGCCGCAGCCAGAGGGAACCGGGTTCTTTATCTGGAGGATGGAAAGGTCTGTGATGAACTGGCGTTGGAGCCGTACAATGAAATGGAAGAGAAGCAGCGGGAAAGAGATGTAAGCCAGTGGCTTTCCAAGCTTCGATGGTAGGGAGGTGTATGGTTAAATGTTGGAACATCAGATCTTAATCCGGGCAGGAATAAAAAAGCATAAAGGGAGTCTTTTGGGAATCGGAATCCTTCTGTTTCTGACAGCGCTTTCCCTGACAGCAGTGCTGATGACCGCATTTGTGGGGAACCGTTATATAAGGGAAGAGATGGAGAGACTAAGATTTGGGGATCTTACCGCATGGGCATCGAATGTGGCGGATGCGGACTTCCTGACAGAAAGCATCCGGGGGCAGGAAGGCGTAGAGGCGGCAGAGACACAGAGACTGATTTTTTCTGAATATGAAGCAAACGGTATGGAATCTGACAGCGAGGGGCAGCTGGTTCCGTGGACAGGGAGCGGGTACCGTTTCTTTCGGAGTGATCTTTCGGGCTATGCCGAGACTCCGGAAGAAATCGGGGAAGAGGAAGTATATGTATCTCCTTCCATGAAATCCATGATGGATCTGAAACCTGGGGATGCAGTCACATTTCCCATAGCCAGAGGATGACGTAAGATCAGCCTGACAGTGGCTGGGTATTATGAAGATCCTTTTATGGGCAGTTCCATGATTGGGATGAAAGGGTTTTTGATCTCAGAGCAGACCTATGAGGAAATCTGCTCTGCCATAGAAGAGGCGGGAATGGATGCCCTGGCCAGGGATGGCGTCATGATCCATGTTCAAATGGAAGAAGGCAGGACTGTTTCGGAAGTAAACAGGACATTGATTGAAAACACACCTCTTTCCATGTATACGGAATTTATCCACAGCGCAGATACGATTGCGGGTTTTATGGTCATTCTCCAGGATGCTTTCTCAGCCATTTTAGCGGCTTTTGCATTTGTGTTGTTGGGAGTGGCTATGGCAGTCATGGAACACAGTATTTCCGGGCTGGTAGAACAGGAATGGAAGAATCTTGGGATTTTAAAAACGATAGGGTTTACCGGGAAACAACTGGCGGGCCAGCTGATGGTGCAGTATATGGGAGCCGTGGGAATTGGCGCGGTTTCGGGGATGCTTCTGGCAGTTCCGGCAGCAGGGATCATCAGCCGGATTACAGTGACTACTACGGGTGTTTTGCTGCCGGTTCAATTTCCTGTCCTTCCCTGCCTTGGTATCCTGGCCGTCCTTCTTCTGTTGCCTGGAGGCTTTTGCGCCCTGTGTCTTCGGCGGGTTGATAGGACCAGCCCCATGGCAGCCATCCGCAGGGAAGCCGGGGAGGCGCAGGATGCAGGAGCCGGTATTTTCCACCATAAGCTTCGGGCAGAAGGGCTTAGTTTTCATCTGGCGCTGCGGCAGGTCCTGACAGGGGGGAAACGCTATACAAGCGCCTGTCTTGTAGCGGCACTTCTGGTGTTTTTCGCTTCCCTGGCAGGCCGGATGAACGGCTGGCTGGGGGCGGACGGAAAAGGGATGATGGATGCGTTTAACCCGGCAGACCTTGACCTGGGAGTGCAGGTCCTTGGGAAACTTTCGGCCGAAGAAATGGAAACAATGGTGCTTTCTTATACGGATATCAAAGACAGCTATCTGCTGGCCATGCCAAGCGTTTCTGTAAATGGAACGAACTACACGGCAAATGTGATCACGGAGCCGGAGCGGTTCCATATCAGCAGGGGCCATACCAGCAGGGAGGCAGACCAGGTAGTGCTGACAGAGGTGCTGGCGGCAGATTTGGGAGTAGATGTTGGGGATACTGTTACAATCCGGGGGAATAAAGGCAGTGGATCGTTTACCGTTTCAGGCATCTATCATTGCGCCAATGATATGGGGGCAAATCTGGGTATGAGCAGGGAAGGGTACCTTTCTATTGGAGAGGACGATAGCCGTTTGTGGTGCTACCATTATTTTCTGGAAGATCCTTCACAGAAACAGGCGATCACAGAGGCTTTGGAACAGACCTGGGGCGGGGATGTCCATGTCCATGAGAATTCCTGGCCGGGGCTTTTTGGAATTATTTCCGCCATGCATATGCTGATTCTTTTCCTGTATGGAATGAGTGCGGCGTTTATCTGTATCGTAACGGGAATGACAGGAACAAAGATTCTGGATGCTGAGCAGAAGGATATGGGAATCTATAAATCCATCGGATGTTCTGTCCGGATGCTTAGGCTCTCCTTTGCCTTTCGCTTTGGACTTGTGGCAGGAATGGGGGCAGTCATTGGGACGCTGGCAGCTATGGGGCTTACAGACCCCATTGTATCCAACCTCATGCGGCTGGCTGGGATTAGCAATTTCACATCTGGAAATACGCCTGGAAGCGTTCTCCTTCCTGGAATTGTGATCACACTTTTGTTCTTTGGATTCGCCTGGCTGTTATCAGGCAGGATCGGAAAGGAGGACATGAATGTGCTGACGGCGGAAGTATGATATGTTTTTTTGAATATGAAAAATGGGACAGCAGGAAAATAAAAAACACCGTAAGGGTCATCAATATGCCCTGAAAAATGAGCTAAGAGAAGAAAGGATGAAAACAATATGAAAAACAAAAATGACAGAACAAGTATGGTGAATAAGGGAATGGGAATGGTAGCAGCCGTGGTACTTACTGCCTTGCTTCTGGTGGGGTGCGGCCAGAACAATGGAGATACAGAAAGCGCAAGGGACACCAATGCTGGCAGCGTTGATGTGACAGAAGCACAAAGGGCGGAAAGCAATATTGGAGCAGGAGACTCTTCAGAAAATCATGCAGACACAGAGAACATTACCAGTATGGAAAACCAGTCTGCGGAAGATCATACGATGGAAAGCGGAAGCACACAGCTGGAAGTCCGATTTGGGCATGGCGGGGAGGTGTTTGTCATGACGCTTTTAGATAATGATACTGCGGCAGCTATTGCAGGGTATGTAGGCACTTCTGACTGGCAGCTTCCCATTTATGAGCGGGATGCGGATGCAGACTACAGTGTACTGCAGTATTATGACATTCCCAGCAGATATGAGATTCCGTCTGATGCTCCGGAGACTGTGACAGAAGCAAAGGCAGGAGATGTATTCTATTCAGATCCAAACCGTATCGTGCTTTTTTACCATGATGCAGAGATTTCAGCAGAGTATACAAAGATTGGTACATTTGAGGCGACAGAGGAATTTATAACTGCTGTGGAAGAAAATCCAGTATTGGAAGGATGGGGGAATAAAATTATCCATATTTCTAGGCCGTAAATTGGGTTCTCAGAGAGGAACAGGCATATGAGTATTATTGCGTATATAATAGCAGAAGCAAAGATGATTCGTGAAAGAGATCCTGCAATCAAAAGTAATCTGGAAATTGTTCTATATCCCGGATTCAGGGCAGTTTTGTATTATCGACTGGCACATAAGCTGTATCTGGGAAAACATTTTTTCCTGGCAAGATGGGTTTCCCAGCGGGCTGCAAGGAAAACAGGGATTGAGATTCATCCGGGTGCAGTGATTGGGAAAGGGCTTTTTATAGATCACGGAAACGGTGTGGTTATTGGGGAGACTGCGGAGATTGGGATAATGTTACCATGTATCACGGAGTTACCCTCGGCGGGGTAGGAAAAGAGCAGGGGAAGCGCCATCCGACAATTAAAAACAATGTGATTATTGGAACAGGAGCTAAGATACTGGGTAGTTTTACTGTAGGTGAAGGCGCCAAAATCGGAGCAGGAACTGTTGTACTGAAGGAGGTTCCTGCAGGCGCAACGGTGGTTGGAACTCAGGGGCGTCTTGTGCGGGAGGAACAAGCAACGAGAATTTATCATAGTCAGAAGGGGGAAGGGACGTGTCGATTTTTAAGGGAGCCGGCGTAGCAATCATAACGCCGTTTCATGAAGATGGCAGTATCAATTACACAGAATTTGACAGGTTGACGGAGTTTCAGATTCAAAAAGGAGTGAACAGATGTCTGCAACATTAAGTATTTATTTAGGCAGTTTTGATCTGATTAAAAAATTTGAATCTGCCATCGCTAATATGAAAGGAAAATTTGCTTTATGTTCAGGTCGTTATGTGGTAGAGGCCAGGTCCGTTATGGGTATCCTCAGCATGGATATATCCAGGCCGATACAATTAAGGATTTCTGATTCAACCGAAACAGATATAGAAATTTTAAGGCAATACTGCATTCAGGATACACAGATATGAATGGTAAAGCAGCAGGAGCAGGCAGCTTGAGTTTTGGGATGCCGGCCGTTATTATGGAATAAATATAGGGATGGTGGAGAACCATGAGAAAGAAAATCAGCTTTATTTTGATGGTGACATTTTGCATTGGGATGTTGGGAGGATGTGCAGAGAAAATGAATACAGCAGGAGGCGGAGCAGAAAAGATTGGTACAGATTTCCAGAATGCCGGAAACGTAGATACTACAGAAATGGAGACTGCTGTTTCTTATGGTACAAACACAGAAGAGGCAGAAGAAAGTATGTACGAATATGAAATCCGTGAGTTATATGCCGAGAATAACGGAAAACAAATATATGGCATCGAATATGTTCCTCAAAACGCAGGGGAGAGGATGCCTACCATAATCTACAGTCATGGATTTGGAGATACATACCGAAGCGGTATGGATTATGCAGATACGCTAGCAGAAAACGGGTATGTGGTTTACTGTTTTGATTTTTGTGGCGGTGGTCCCGGCAGCAAAAGTGATGGGTCTATGACAGAAATGTCCCTGTTTACAGAACAGTCCGATCTGGAAGCAGTCCTTACAATGATACAGGAACAGCCTTATGTGGACCGTGAAAGGATTGTTTTGTTTGGCGCCAGTCAGGGAGGGGCAGTATCGGCGGTTACATCGGCAGCGCATAAGGAAGAGATTGCCGGGCTTATTCTGTTATATCCGGCTTTTGTAATGGCAGATGACACCAGAAGTGAATTTGGCAGCGTGGAGGATATTCCTGAAACCTATTCCCTTATGGGCCTGACAGTTGGCCGTGAGTATGGAGCGGCTTTGATGGATTATGATTTTTACGAGGTGATTCCACAGTATGATAAAGAAGTGCTTCTGATCCATGGAGACAAGGATGGAATTGTACCGATTTCCTATTCCAAAAAAGCGGCTCAGGTGTATCCATCTGTCCAGTTTGAGGTTTTATCGGGAGGCGGGCATGGCTTTTATGGAAAGGATGTGGAAAAGACCATTGATTTTATACTGGGATATTTAAAAGAGCTCTTTGGCGAATAAACTCTGGTTGGAAGAAGCGTGATGACTTAGTGAGGTGTTGAAAAGAAGGCGGCAATTATAGATGATTTAAGAGAAGATTTGGTTTGTTATTTGAGGGAGGCTCTATAGGGCCTCCTTATATCATTGCATTTATATAGTTATTTTCTATAAAAAACAATCAAGTATAAATATTTGCTATTTTATATGCACCAATTTATAATAAATCTATAAAGAGAAAAGGAATGTGCCGGTGATGATCAGGCAATCACAAAATAGGAAAGAAAGCAGGAGGAATTTATGAATACTGAGAATTTTATTACAGCAATGAATTCTGGAGAAAAAGTTGTATGCGGCTCGGAGGTTCTTGCATATATGGGAAAACTGAGTCAGGAGGCAATGAAAATAACGGCTCGGATAAACTGCGGCTATCATGAACCCCAGGAAATACAGGAGTTGTTTTCCTTTCTTACAGGACAAAAGATAGATGAGGGCTTCGGATTGTTTCCACCGTTTTATACAGACTGTGGAAAGAATATTCATATTGGAAAGAACGTTTTTATTAACGGAGGCTGCCAGTTCCAGGATCAGGGCGGGATTTATATCGGTGATGGAACATTGATCGGACCGATGGTGGTCCTTGCAACTTTAAATCATGAACAGAATCCGGAACATCGTGGCGACCTTATCCCCAAGCCGATTCATATCGGAAAAAATGTATGGATTGGCGCTCATGCCACGGTATTGCAGGGCGTTACGATTGGCGACGGCGCTATCGTGGCAGCCGGAGCTGTGGTGACAAAAGATGTTCCGGCTGGCGTGATTGTCGGGGGCGTTCCGTCAAAGATAATAAAACAAATCGAAACAGACTATTATGAGAATGGCCATGATTAAGGCTTATGGGCAAAAGGAGGTTCAGGATTATGGAAGATAAATTATCAATTTATGGCCTGACTGTGGAACATCAGCTATCGCCCCTGGGGATTGATGTGCAGAATCCACGCTTTGGGTGGAAGATGGATACGAATCTGAGAGATGTTGTACAGACCGCTTATCGGCTCCAGATTTTTGCCGGGCAGGCAACGGCTGCGGACACCGGCAGGGTGGAAAGTGAAAGCAGTATAGAAGTAGGAGTGGAGAACTGGGAAACTTGTCCGATGACACGGTATGATGTAAAGCTTTGGGTATGGGATAACAGAGGAAGATGTGCGCAGGCGGAAAGCTGGTTTGAAACAGGCAGGTTGGGAGTGCCTTTTCAGAGCGGATGGGTTGAACCAGAGCAGGTCCCGACCCCTCCCAGCATGGATGGGAAGGATATGAGTATTGGCGCCATTGGCGCTGATCCGTATAAAAAGGCAGAAAGGGACTTTGCGGAGTTCCGTCCCCCGCAATTTATCCGTATACCGTTTGAACTGGACCGGCCGGTAAAGAGGGCAAGGATCTATGCGACAGCCCATGGGATCTATGAGCTTGAGGTAAACGGGCAAAAGCCGGATGACCGGAAGTTTGCACCGGAAAATACGACATATGAAAAAATCCTGCAATATCAGACCTATGATGTTACTGCCTGCCTGAAACATGGAAAAAATGTCATTGGAGTCACGGTTGCGGACGGCTGGTGGGCGGGGCGCGTCGGCACCACAGGAGACTGTTGCCAATATGGCGATAAGTTGGGGCTCTTATTGGACGGCATCGTGGAATATCAGGACGGTACGGTTAAGAATATTTCGGCAGAACAGGGGGTTTCCTCTACGGGACCTTATCTTTATGCCGACCTGTTTGTCGGGGAAAAATATGATGCGCAAAAGGAACTGGAAGGCTGGAGCACACCGGAATTTTTGGATGAGGGCTGGAAGAGGGTAAAGCGGTCAGAGTATCCGGTGGACAATCTGACCGGACAGTATGCGCCGCCTGTCAGGATATTGAAAATGATGAGGCCGGAAGCAATTTTTACGACTCCGGCTGGGGAGACCATTCTGGATGTAGGCCAGGTTGTTGCGGGGGTTGCAAGTTTTACCCTGACAGCTTCCGCCGGTCTGACGATTACGCTGGAGCATTCGGAGGTTTTGGACGAAAAGGGGAATTATTATAATAATATTCTCGGTGTAAACAAGGAACAGACAGATGTTTACATCACGAAAGAGGGGACACAGGCATACTGTCCGAAATTTACTTACCATGGTTTCCGCTATATCAAGGTCAGCGGCTGGCCAGGACGGATCTCTACCAATGATTTTATGATTTGTGTGTATAGCAGTGAGATGGAAGATATCGGTTCCTTTGTAACTTCGGATGCACGTCTGAACCGGCTGACAGAGAATATCTGGTGGAGCCAGGTCGCCAATACAATTTCTATCCCAAGCGACTGCCCACAACGGGAAAAGGCCGGATGGACAGGGGACATTATGGCGTTTGCCCCCACATTGACCTTTAACCGCAGCGCAGACCCATTCCTTACGGCATGGATGAATAATGTACGGGCAGACCAGCTGGAAAATGGGGCGGTTCCGGATATTGTACCGGATCTGCCGGCATATAAGAGATTCCTGACAGAAGCCTTTGATGTGGAAACAAGCTGCGGCTGGGGAGATGCGGTGATCATGGTTCCCTATGCAGTCTATCAACAGTATGGAGACAAGCGGATACTGGAAGAAAACTATGGGGCAATGAAGCGCTGGATGGACTATATGGAAGAGCGCTGTGAGAATCATCATCCAAAAGGGTATGAGAACTGGGAAGAAGAGCGGAAGAACCGCAGCCGTTATCTGTGGAATACAGATTTTCACTTTGGGGATTGGCTGATTCCAAGTATCGTGCTAGGGAATCCCGATGGGCTTGCAATGAACCGGACGGCAGAGGCGACCATGCACGTTGTAGCTCCGGCGTATGCTGCATTCAGCGCAATGCATATGGCGGAGATAGCGAAAATACTGGAAAAAGAAGAGGATTGTGCATATTATGAGGAACGGTATCGTCTGATCCGCAGGGCATTTATCGAGGAATATGTTCACGAAGACGGAACAATGGATGCCGATTTCCAGGGGATTTATGTAATCGCACTTAAAATGGGGCTTGTGCCGGATGAGGTCAGGCAGAAGATGACAGAACACTTGTGCCAGATGATCCAGGTGAACGGGGGATGTCTGGATACCGGATTTTTAAGCGTACTTTTCCTGATGGATGTTCTTGTTGAAAATGGGAGAAGAGATATGGCATACCGTCTGCTGTTCCAGACAAAATGTCCAAGCTGGCTGTACGAGGTAGAGCATGGGGCGACTACCATGTGGGAGAGCTGGGGTGCAATCGGTGAAGATGGAACCGTCAGCACATACAGTTATAACCATTATGCGTTTGGGTGTGTTGGGGAGTGGATGTTCCGGGAGATTGGAGGCCTGCAGGCCCTGGAACCAGGCTATAAGAAAATCAGGGTTGCGCCGTCTTTAGACTGTGGGCTAACCTATGTCACAGTCAGTGAAGAAACTCCATACGGAAAAGCCCAGGTAGAATGGGAACTGATTGAGGGGCAGGCAGTTGTTCATGTGACAATCCCGGCAAATACGACAGCACAGATTCACCTGCCAGGCAGAGAAGTCGAAACTGTTGGAAGTGGAAACTATAGA
>Ga0137308_101732_pt1 | contig 18702 bp, 16 predicted proteins | sample Inofrocosms_June_FD_97181 | JGI IMG/M metagenome (GOLD analysis project Ga0137308, IMG submission 97181) | Mouse cecal microbial communities from Vienna, Austria - N-Acetylneuraminic and N-Acetylglucosamine D2O microcosms_June | ecosystem: Host-associated > Mammals > Digestive system > Large... | reverse complement strand
GGCAGCCGTTCTGACGATTGCAGCGGCGGGAAGTGAGATGAGTCATTCTTCTGTTATCACCAATGAAGATGGATGGTTAAAGAGAGGATACAGCACAGATTATGCGCGTTGTAAATTTGCAGTTATGAACCCAGAGCTGACGTATACTCTGCCCTCTTATCAGACGGCAAGCGGATGTGTGGATATTATGATGCATACAATGGAGCGTTATTTTAGCCATGAGCCGCATACGGAATTGACTGACCGCTTCTGTGAGTCTCTGATTCGCACGGTAATGCACAATGCACAGATTCTAATGGAGCATCCCACAGATTATCATGCCCGCGCTGAAGTGATGTGGGCAAGCAGTCTCTCTCACAATGGACTTACTGGTTGTGGTACCGTTGGAGACTGGGCTTCTCACCAGATAGAGCATGAACTAGGTGGTATGTTCGATGTCGCTCATGGTGCTGGTCTCTCTGCCATCTGGGGCAGTTGGGCCCGCTATGTCTATCAGGAAAATATCGCTAAATTTGTCCAGTTTGCCACACATATTATGGACATCCCTGACACCTATGGCACTTTGCAAGAGATTGCCCTCGCTGGTATCTGTGCTATGGAAGACTTCTATCGCTCCATCCATATGCCCACTTCTCTTAGTGAACTAGGCATCCATCCCACGGATGCCCAGATAGAAGAGCTTTCCGAAAAATGCGTCTTCTTTGGCAAACGAACCGTAGGCACCTTTAAAGTCCTAAAAGCCGAAGATATCCAAAAAATCTACCAGGCAGCCCGCTGATATAATCTATCATATCCGATTTTTAGAACCGCACCTGGTTTTAGGTGCGGTTCGTTGGTGTTGTTATATATTCTGTAATAAATGTTCCCATCTCATCCTTTTTTTTCTTCAGGACAAAAGCCAGCTCACTATACAGTGCCTCTTCTGTCATCTTCAGATACCGTTCGTCCGTCGCTGCCATCTTCTTCCCCTGTGCAAACCGGGCATTTCTTCTCTGATACAGCGTCTTAATCATCGCTACCCACTGTCTGTAATCTCCTGAGTCAAACGCCTGTTTATACGTATCCTCCCGAAATTTCTCATTTGAGACTCTTATCTCCTTAATATCCCGAATCTCATCTAGCAGCTCCCATGCTTCTGCTTCTGTAATCAGTTCTCTGGCATGTGCCTTTTTCTTCTCCACTGGAAAATATACCTTGCTTCCCTTACTGCTTAACGGAGCAAGTACATAATAAAGCTTCTTCTTATCCGCTCCTGCAATACTTAGATGTGTAATATCTTCAACTTTGCAGATTCCACTGCGCCCATAGATAATATATTGCCCTTTTTCGAACATCGCGTCTTCCTCCTTTCAGGCAATTTCATAAAAAAAGAACTGACATACTCAGTGAATATGTCGGTTCTTTTGTATTATTTTGCCCCGCTCTGTGAATTTATCAGACATTTTCCCTTAATATATATCTATCATATCAAATTTTCAAAATTTTTGTAAGTGCTTTTTCAATTTTTTGAAAATTTTATGAAATTCTACTAAAATTCATCTGATATTTTTATGAATATTTACCAAAAATAATCATTCCAGATAGATATATCCTTCTAGCTCAGACAGAATCTCCTCTGCGGACATCGTCGGTGTCTGCTCAAAACTGGCATTGGCGCCACAGCTTGTCAGCACAAACTGTCCTCTCTGGTCTTTATCCACCACAAATAACAGTGTATACGTCCATTCCTCCCCATTCTCCATCTCTTTGAAAAAGTACTGCTTTCTGTCTTCTCCTTCTGTGTGAGAAGCCCCTTCTAGATAGACCGCTGAGTTATCCATCTGAAGATAATTGTTCTCTTCTGGTAGCGCCTGATAAAAAGCAAGGTCCCAGGTCAGCTTCTGGTCTGATATCTTCTCTACAGGAACTCTTTGAAAATCAAGTGGTATTTCCATCAAGTCATCCTTCTCATAGCAGTGTACTTTAATATCCACCTTTAGAATCTCCTGTTCTGCCGTATCTTCTGCAATTAACTGTCCATCTCTGTCATAATATTGTCTCTGATAGGATTTGAGTGTCTTATCCTCGTTAAGCCATCCGTCAAATCTGCTAAAATCAAAGAAATTTTCTTCTGAAAAGCCCTCAATGCTATCCAGATACTCATACCCCGTTACCGTATAACCAGCGCCCCAATATTTTACTTCTTCTCCCACCGAAAAGATTTTATCTTCCGGGATGCCAGCTTCCACAAGCTCTGTCAGTGTATCTTTTGCATGGGCATTTTGCTGTTCTTCCTCTGCTTCTTCTTGCTCTCTTTCCTGCTTTTCTTCTTCGTTCTCAAAAGCTGTATCTCCTATACGCTCAACGCTTAGGCTATCTGCAAATTTTAAAAGTTCTTCCGTTGGCACCGAATAAGATGCCACTATCTGTATCACACAGCCTTCGGTTGGATGAAAGAGATAGATGTCTTGATCGGCTTTATATTTTTGTGCTTCCTGATATGTGATAATATCTGCCTCCATACCACTTAGCGTCGTATGCTCCACTTTCTCTACACCTTCCATGGCAAGCTTTCCATCGAGTTTATCTAACTCTGCTGTTGTATAGATAGGCATAATCGTAATCCAGTCGTCTTCTCCCCGGTTATATTTCCCGTCTTTCTGGTCCGTATACCCTTCTGGAAGATAGGACGGCGTAATCTTATATTCTCCTGGTATCAGCTCGTAGTTCAGTGAGAACTGATAAGTGACTTCTCCTGCTTCCTGGTGTACTTCTTTCTGAAAATATGTCGTCGCTGCCAAAGCTCCTAAAGAGCCAACCACCAATATGGCACAGGCTGCTGCAATACCGCTGTAACGTTGTATCCATTTTTTCTTTCCTTTTCCTGTCATCTGCTTGGCCTTCCTTTCCCGAATCTCATGATACGCTTCTTGCAATCTGTCTTCTACCACCTGGGGCAGCCTCTCCTCTATTCTGTTTTCCATCTGTGTTACCCCTTTCTATTGATTTACTGTTATCTCCTGGCGAAGGATTTCCCTTCCCCTTTTTAGACGGGATGCAATGGTATTTTCCTTCATTCCCATACATGCTGCAATTTCCTTAATCTTCAGACCATACACATAGTATAGGGTAAAGATACTCTGGTCTTTTTCCTTTAAAGGTGCTACCAGTTCCTGAAAACTTTGAAGGTTCTCTTGATGCTCTAAACATTCCACTTCCGGCATCACCTCGATAGAGATATCACCTTTTCGCTTTCGTATCATATCCTTACAGTTATTTATCAAGATGCGTATCATCCACGTCTTAAAATAAGAGCTCTGCTTTAGCGTACCGATTTTCTCATAACAGTCCAGAACTGTCTGAGCCATTGCATCTGCGATATCCTCCTCATTCCTAAGAAATCCTTTCGCAACTTTATACATGCTCTGCTTGTTCTCTTCTATCAGCGTTATAAAAGCCTCGGCATCTCCTTTTTTTGCTCTCTTTACAAGAAGCTCCACCACGCTCTCTCCTCTCTGTATTCCATCGGCCAATGTTATTTTACACTTATTAGACGCCAGTTGGGATGAAAATATTGCAAGGAAGAGAAAAATTTATAAAAAAATGGCTGCCGCAATCTGCGACAACCATTTTCCTTATACGGTTAAATGATAAAGCTCTAGTTTTCCACTTCCCTGCATCTTTTTCACTGCCACCTGAAGTCCTTTCATCGAATCATAGATTCTGGTGGTAAAAGTCTCTTCCCCGCCATTTACAAAGATTTCCAGGCTAGAAGTATCGGAGAGTATCTGAAGCTCGTATACTTCTGGCAATAGAACTTCTGTGGTCTTTCTTCCTGCGCCACATCTTGTCAAATCCAGGCATAAGACACTATCCTTATAAGACAGCACTGCGGATTCCCGAATCAGAAGTTCAAATGCCTCAGCTGGTGTATCCATCGTAAGCTTCCACTCAAAGCAAGCCGAAACCATCTTGTGAAAGTCACTTCCTGTCTGGAATTTCTCTGTCAAGCCCTCTGTTCGCATCGTTTGAAGCTCTTTTAAGGGGCGCTGGCACAGCCGCCCTTTTTGGTTGACATAAAGTTCTCTGGGAACTGTCATCGCATGTACCCATCCATGCTCCATGGTAACCTCACAGTCATATGAGGCATCTGGCGTGGACATCCAGCCCAGTAAAATCCATCTTCCTGCTTCATCCTTAAATACCTGTGGTGCATAGAAATCAAAGCCTCTGTCCAGTGTTGCAAATGCACCAATCTGATAGTCCTCTCCCAGAAAATCATACTGAAGTGGAAAATATCCACACAGATTTTCTTTGATATAGCGATTCTTCTCTTGCTTCATCTTCTGTGGACAAACAATCAAAAACTGTCTTCCATCCACACTCAGATAGTTGGGACATTCCCACATATAGCCAAACGTCTCCTCTGGCTCTAGGCGAAGCCGATAACTCCAGTCTATTAGATTCTCACTCTCAAAAAGCAGTGCGCTTCCACGCGCTTCTAGGTCTCTGGCACCCTGCACCATATAATATTTCCCATTTTCACAGAAAACCTGTGGGTCTCTTACATGCAGACTTAAGTCTGAAGGATAGTCTGTATTTTGCATTAGAAGACGTTTCTTGGAGAAATGAAAACCATCCTCTGAAGTCATCAAAATGGTATTCTGTTCCCTGCCATCTGTGATATAGTCATATTCTTTGTCTGTATGTCTGACATTCCCTGTGTAGTAGATATAGATTGTGTTTTCTTTCACAAAGGCAGAACCACTGTAGGTACCGTTTGCATCCCATCTGGTATCCGGGAAATTCACTGGCTCCTGTACCTGATAGTGAATAAAATCCCTGGTTGTCACATGCCCCCAAAGCACACTGCAAAGCTTGGGATAAAACGGCACATACTGATGATAGATATGATAGACGCCGTCTTTCTGACACAGACCGTTGGGGTCATTGAGCCATCCAATCGGCGGCTGTATATGGTAGCACAGCCTAAGAGGGTCCGACGCTGCATATAAAAATGCTTCCTTTTTCTTATGTACCTGTTCTAAATAAGCGTCTTTGTCCATTGGTTTCTTTGTTAAAGTCATATCTGCCATACAAGTATACCTCTTATATTTTCTCTCCATGTGTTACACGGCGCATCTTCATCTTGCTGATATCTGGCTGATGGTCAGGGTCGGTAAATACCATTGGTATCACAGTGTCATAACCTGCTTGTTTTACCTTTTCAAGCTCAAAGGATACTAAAGGCTGACCAGCTTTTACCACATCGCCGTCTTTTACATAAGCAGTAAAATGTTTTCCTTGCAGATTCACCGTATCAATTCCAATATGAATCAGAATCTCCACGCCACCATCTGATATCAGGCAGATTGCATGTTTGGTGTCAAAGACCGAAGAGACTGTTCCATTGACTGGAGCACAGACCTCTCCTTCTTCTGGAAGAATCGCAAAGCCATCTCCCAACATCTTCTGGGCAAAGGTACTGTCTTTTACTTCTTCCATTGAAATCATCTGTCCGGTTGCATAGGCATAGAGACCATCATCTTCTGCAGATTTTTCTGTTGTTTTTTCCTTAACTTTCTGTTGTTCTGGTGCTCTGACTGCCTCTGGTTGCTTCTGAAAGCCTCCTAGTATAAATGTGATAAGAAATCCAGCTGCCAGTGCCAAAAGATGTGCAATGATATAGCTGATATAGCCATTGTTCGCCGGGTCTGCCAGTGCAATGCCAGGAAGTACCGTTGTCCCGAATCCAAGCGCTGCTAAGTTGGTAAAATAGACTACTGCGCCGCCAATCGCACCACCGATACATCCGCCAATCAGAGAATAGCGAAATCTTAAATTAATACCAAAGAGTGCCGGTTCTGTAATTCCAAAAAGTACCGAGATAACACTAGGAATACAAAGCTCTTTTGTCCTGGCATCTTTATAGTTGCGGCTCAGATAGCCAAGCACTGCACCACCCTGACCGATAATCGCCACTGACATCAGAGGATTCAGAATATTTCTTCCGGTATCTGCCAGAAGCTGTGCCTCAATCGCTCCGAAGATATGATGCAGACCTGTGATAACGATAAGCTGCTGAAAGCCAGAGAACACTGCATATCCAAAGACTCCAAGGTTCTGTGTCATCCACACCAGCGCGCCCGTCAGTGCAGAAGCCAGTCCTCTTCCCACGGGGCCTACAATCGTAAAGAGCAGAATCGCACTGACTAATGTTGTCAGAAGTGGAGATACCAAAAGTCTTACCACTTCAGGCACTTTCTTCTCAAAGAAGATATCAAACTTTGCTGTCACAACTCCCATCAAAAGTGCAACGATAATGCCACCCTGAAAACCTACCAAATCCACGCCAAGACCAAAGATATGTAAGGTGGTCACTTCTGCGGTTCCCTGTGCCGCTGCATAAGCATCTGTCAGGCTTGGTGAGAGCATAATACAACCAATCACAATGCCCAGTATAGGCCTTCCTCCAAAGCGCTTGCAGGCGCTGTAAGCTACCGCAAGCGGCAAAAAGCCAAAGATTGCGCCAGAAGATATATTAATCAGCCTTGTAATGCCGTACAGCGTCTCATTGTTCTGTACCACGTCCAGATTGGTCAGTACACCAGACAGGCCTGTAAGAAGTGCTGCTGCAAGAATACCAGGCATAATATCAATAAACACATCTGACAATGCTTTGATAATCCGCTGTATTGGGTTCATCTTCTTGTTCGCTTCGGTCTTTAGGTCGCTAAGACTCATCCCGGCAATCCCCGTATACTCTTTAAACACCTCATAGACATCATTGACAAGTCCTGCTCCAAAGATAATCTGAAGCTGGTCTCCAGCCACAAAGACTCCTTTTACTAAATCAAGGTTCTCAATCGCTGCCTGGTCTACCACATCGTTATTTTCCAGCACGATTCTCAGTCTCGTTGCACAGTGTGCAATTCCCTGGATATTTTTCCTGCCTCCAACCAACTCTGCTAGTTGTTTTGAAATCGCAAGATATCTCTGTCTTTTCTTTTCGTCCATAGTTCCCTCCTGTATTGTATTATGATTCAAATGTGAAAGAGCGTCCAGTTATTTTTTCCTCCTTTCTTCTTTTCTCTTGCTCTTTCTTATGGTATTTACTATACTATATCCAGAAAATATACATATGGACAAATGTTGTCAAATCATGTACCTTTGTGACCAACTTTAAAATCCAATAACTTATGGAGGTTTCCTATTATGAAAGACTTTATCTTCTCCAACGATTTTTTCCGAAATCTGGATGCGTTTGTATACACCTGTGGCTATGAGACATGCAAACCATCCCATAGCTATGGCCCTGTGCTTCGAAGCGGCTATCTGATTCACTATATTTTAAGTGGCAATGGTTACTACAAAGTCAGTCAAAAGACCTACCGTCTGGGGAAAGGAGATGCTTTTTTAATCTGTCCTGATGAATTAATCTACTACGAGGCAGATAAAAAGAATCCCTGGACCTATACCTGGATTGGGTTTCAGGGAGTGAAGATTCGGCAATACCTAGAGCGCACCTCTCTCCTAGAGAAACCCGTCTTTCACTATGAGCATGACGACCGCATCCGACTCTGCCATGAGAAAATGTTTGAAGCGAACCAGCTCTCTAGCAACCGCGATTTGATTATGAACAGCATTTTATATGAATATTTATTTCTGTTGGCTCGCAAATTTCCAAAAGAACATCGAAGCCCGCAGGAAAAGCAGGCCGTCTATGTAGAAGAAGCACTACATATCCTGGAATCCTGTTATGCACAAGAAGTCTCGATTCAGTCTATTGCCAATGAACTGGGCTTAGACCGCTCCTATCTGCATCGGCTCTTTAAATCTGCCACTGGTTTTTCTCTGCAGGAATACTTGCTTGATTTGCGAATCAGAAAAGCCTGTAGCCTGTTAAAGAGAACCAACCTCTCTATTGCGATTATTGCACTGTCTGTGGGATATGAAGATACGCTCTATTTCTCCAGATTATTTAAGCGCAAGAAGGGTATAAGTCCCACCAAATATCGTGCTTCTCACCAATAGACAGCTGATTGCATAAGATAGAATAAGAGTTTTATACCAAAGGATAGGAAGTGTTCCATGGAATCGGTCTACCCTCTAAACCATCTGTTGCCCGGACAGTCTGCAAGTGTATATCAGCTTACACTTACAGGGCCTATGCGCCGGCGCCTGCTCGACTTAGGACTGATTGAGCACACCAAAGTGATGTGCCTTGGTTTAAGCCCGCTAGGTGACCCGGCAGCCTATCTGATTCGGGGAGCCGTTATCGCCATTCGTGCCAAAGACAGCCAAAATATTTTAGTAAAATCAAACTAAGGAGTTTCTATGGGTCTAACCAATCGTTCTACCGGAACTTATGCTGTAGATTCCGGTCTGATTATGAAAAGGCAGTATCCTGATGAGAAAGTCATCGCTCTTGCCGGCAATCCCAACGTTGGCAAGAGTACGGTGTTCAATGGACTTACTGGTATGAAGCAGCATACCGGCAACTGGCCTGGCAAGACGGTAAGCAATGCTAAAGGCCGCTATACTTACAACGGACAATCCTATATCCTTGTGGATATTCCCGGCACCTATTCTCTGATGGCACATTCTGCCGAGGAAGAGATTGCCCGCAATTTTCTCTGTTTTGGAGACACGGACGCAGTTGTAGTTGTCTGCGATGCCTCCTGTCTAGAGCGCAATCTAAACCTTGTCCTTCAGACATTAGAAATCTCCTCTAATGTTGTTGTATGCATCAATCTGATGGACGAGGCTTCCAAAAAAGGAATTCAGATACACGCAGAGCTTCTCTCTAAGAAGCTTTGCGTTCCTGTCGTCACCACTGTGGCCCGTGAGAAAAAAAGTCTCTCTGCTTTGACAGAAGCCATACAGAAAGTCACAGAACAAAAAGCAGCTTCCGGTTACCAGGTGATTTATCCAGAGCCTGTCGAGGAGGCTATCGCCCTTCTACGTCCCATCCTTCTAGAAAAGGCAGGCAAACGTCTTAACAGCCGCTGGCTGGCCCTTCGCCTGTTAGATGCAGACACCTCCTTACTTCGTGAGATGCGCACTCTGCTTGGTCCAGATTTTTTAGAAGACAAAGTACTAAAAGAAGCACTTGCAGAAGCTTTGGCTCTGCTTTCCAAATATCAGATAACACCCAAGAATCTGCAAGACCAGATAACCACTTCTCTTATCCTGGCTTCTGAAGCAATCTGTCAGGATGTTGTCACCATGGAGCGGCCTGTCTATCAATTTACAGACTGGAAACTTGACCGGATACTGACCAGCCGTCTGTTTGGCTACCCGGCTATGCTTCTTCTGCTTGCCTTTCTTCTATGGCTTACGATTACCGGTGCAAATTATCCCTCACAGCTTCTCTCTTCACTGTTTCTCTGGCTTCAGAAACCTCTAAGTGCACTTTGTTATCTTTTTCACACTCCGGTCTGGTTACACGATCTGCTGGTTTATGGCGTCTATCGCGTCGTCTCCTGGGTTATCGCTGTCATGCTTCCGCCTATGGCGCTTTTCTTCCCGCTTTTTACGCTCTTAGAGGACATTGGCTATCTGCCAAGGCTTGCCTATAACTTAGACCGGCCTTTTCAGTGCTGTCATGCCTGTGGCAAACAGGCGCTTTGCATGGCGATGGGCTTTGGCTGCAATGCGGCTGGTGTTACGGGATGCCGGATTATCGACTCAAAGAGAGAGCGACTGTTAGCCATCCTGACCAATAGCTTTGTCCCCTGCAATGGCAGATTTCCAACACTGATTGCACTGATTAGTATCTTCTTTGTTGGCTTTCGCAGTGGTTTGTGGAGTTCTGTTGTCTCATCGCTCTTTTTGACAGCGGTGATTCTTCTTGGTATTGGTATGACCTTTTTGGTAACATGGCTGCTTTCCACTACGCTGTTAAAAGGCATGCCTTCTGCTTATACGCTGGAGCTTCCACCCTATCGAAAACCACAGGTTGGAGCCATCTTGGTACGTTCTGTCTTAGACCGCACCTTATTTGTACTTGGAAGAGCTGTCGCAGTCGCCATCCCCGCCGGACTTCTTATCTGGCTGATGGCCAATCTGTCTGTCCATGGCACAAGCCTTCTATCGCTGTGCGCTTTATGGTTAGACCCTTTTGCAAAGCTGATGGGGCTAGATGGTGTTATCTTGCTTGCCTTTCTCTTAGGCTTTCCCGCCAATGAGATTGTGATGCCTGTTATCTTTATGGCTTATCTGTCAGAAGGCAGCTTAATCGAGCCTGGAAGTTTAGAGGCTATGAAAGATTTGCTTCTCGCCCATGGATGGACGATAAAGACAGCGGTAAGTATGATGCTCTTTTCCCTCTTTCACTGGCCCTGCTCTACCACGCTTCTTACGGTCTATAAAGAGACCAAAAGCTGCCGCTATACTCTGCTCGCTGCACTTTTGCCAACAGCGGTTGGTGTTGGATTGTGTATGCTTTTTACTGGCATCTGCCATCTTTTCTTTTAAGACTTTAGAGAGCGCTCTGACAGCTCTGCAGCCGCAGCCAGTGCAGCTACCGCACCATCTGCGGCTGCCGTTGCAAGCTGTCGGACGGTCTTTGTCCGGCAGTCTCCGGCGGTATAGATTCCCCTTGTTCTTGTCTTACAGTCTTCACCTGCAATAATATATCCTGTCTTATCCACTTCCACTACATTTTCAAAAGCTGTATTATCCGGCATCTGTCCAATCGCCACAAAAAGAGCTGCTACAGAGAGTATGCGTTCTTCTCCTGTCTGTCTATGCACAACCTTAACTGCCTCCACATGCTCTTTTCCTATAAGAGCCACCACTTCACTCTCCAAAATAAACGCTACATTTTTCTTTGCCTGCAAGTTATGCACCAGCCTTTCTTCTCCCCGAAAAGTATCTCTTCGATGAATCAGATAGACCATATGACAATAGTTTGATAAAAAATTCACATCTTCAAGTGCTGTATTGCCACCTCCTACCACTGCCACATCCTTGCCACGAAAAAAAGCCCCATCACAAGTGGCACAATAAGAGACACCTGCCCCTGTAAGCTCCTTCTCTCTGTCAATGCCAAGAGGTCTATTCTTAGCACCTGTTGCCAGAATCACACAGTTACATAAATATTCTGCACGATTTGTAACCACTTTTTTCTTCTTCCCATCTTCTTGTATCTTTAAGACTTTTTCATATTTTATCTCTCCCTTTAGTGCGCTCACCTGCTGGTATAGATTTTCTGACAGCTCATATCCTGAGATTCTAGGAATCCCCGGATAATTCTCCACTTCAAGAGCACTTACCATCTGTCCCCCATATCCTTTCTCCTCTAAAAGCAACACACTTCTGCCAGCCCTAAGCCCATAGATTGCCGCCGACATCCCCGCAATTCCAGCTCCAACAATAATCAGATCATACATGTTTCTTCTCTCCTTTTCCTGTTCTCTATAACCAATGCCCAAAATTTATCTATCTATACAAAAAACCTCAAATTTTACAGAAAGTTATGTTATAATGAAAAAACAAGTCCAAAAAGTCTTAAAGGAGTTATTATGAACAAGCCCTTTTCCTTTGCTTCCTCTGAACTAAAGAAATTTTTAGATGAGATGCCTGGAGGATTTTTTATTTACCAAGCTGATGAACAGGAACAGATTCTTTATGCCAATAAAGCACTGCTTCGTATCTTTCGCTGTGATACCTTTGAAGAATTTCAGGAATTGACCGGGAATTCTTTTCAAGGTGTGGTGCACCCGGATGATTTGGAGAGTGTACATAAAAGTATCTGGGAGCAGATTGCTAACAGTCAGTATGATTTAGATTATGTAGAATATCGGATTATCCAAAAAGGGGGAACCATTCGGTGGGTGGAAGACTATGGACATTTTATCCACAGTGAGACAGAAGGCGATATTTTCTATGTATTTGTAGGAGATGCTACAGAGAAGAGACAGCGTCTGCTTGCAGAGCAAGAAGAAAAAGAGAGACAACTACAAAATCAGATTGAAGAATACAGCCAGGAACTAAAGCTTATTCATCAAGAACACTTACGAAGACTGGAAGTTATCGAAGGGCTTAGTGTCAACTATGATTCGATTCTCTACACCAACCTTGATGCTGATAGGATTCTGCCTTATCGTATCAGCGACAGAATCGAACATCAGTTCACTTCTTGTTATCAATGTTTAAGTTACTGGAAATTTATCATGGAATATGTCTCTACCTGGGTCTATCCCGAAGACCGCGCGCTTTTTGCTGAAGCCACCTCTCCTTCTTATATCCGGGAAAAGCTGTACCATGACCATTCTTATTATGTCAACTATCGTATTCTTAAAGGCAATGAGCAACGCTGCTTACAGCTTCGTATTGCAGATGTAAGCAAGGATGAACATGTCTCTAGAATTGTTATGGGCGCCCGCACGGTGGATGATGAGATGCAATATGAGATGAAACAGAAAAAACTTCTAGAAGATGCACTTCATCACGCCAAACTTGCTAATATCGCGAAGAATACCTTTTTATCCAATATGTCTCACGATATTCGAACTCCATTAAATGCAATCAGCGGCTATACAACCCTTGCCAAAAATCATCTAGATGACCTTGATAAAGTGCGAAGTTATCTGGAAAAAATCGAGTCTTCTAATGCCCAGCTTCTGCGCCTTGTCAACAATGTGTTAGAGATTTCCCGCTTAGAATCTGACAGTATTCGGATAACTGCACTCGAATGTAACCTGACTTATCTTACACAGGAGCTTTTAAGCTTTGTATCTTCAGAGGCCAAAGCAAAAGGTATAAAAGTCTCTGTCAATCTTAGTCAGGTCACACATCATCAAGTGATAACAGACCCATCAAAGCTAAAGCAGATTCTTTTATGCCTGTTAAACAACGCTATCAAGTACACAGAAAAAAACGGTGAAATCCTTTTAAGTGTTCAAGAAAAGCCAGAACTTTCCAATCATAGCATCTGTTATTCTTTTATGGTAGAAGACAATGGAATTGGCATCAGTGAAGATTTTCAGAAGGTTATCTTTGAGCCATTTGAACGGGTAAAAAATACAACACACAGCGGGGTGCTAGGTGCCGGACTTGGACTTTCGATTGCCAAAAGTTTAACAGAGATGATGGGCGGAACCATCACGCTTGACAGTACCCTTGGACAAGGCAGTATCTTCACCGTTTCCTTACACTTACATTTACCTTCTGCCTCACTGCAATCCTTAGCAGATGACCCAGAAGCTATGGCAGCGTTTATGAACGGGCGTAAGATTCTTCTTGTAGAGGACAATGAGATTAACCGTGAGAGTGAGACGGAATTGTTAAAAGGCTTAGGACTTCTTGTGGATTCAGCAGAAGGCGGCAGTGTTGCCATAGATATTATCTCTCATGCGAAGCCCGATGAATATGCTTTGATTTTTATGGATATTCAGATGCCGGTAGTGGATGGCTATGAAGCCACCCGTACCATCCGAAATCTTAAAGAACCAGCGCTTGCCAATATCCCGATTATCGCTTTGTCTGCCAATTCTTTTGAAGAGGACAGGCAGCGTTCCAAAGAAAGTGGCATGAATGCGCACCTGGCAAAACCCGTAAATATCCCAGAACTTCTAGGATTGCTTACAACTATCTTAAGTCCCAAGCCTACAACATCTGCTCTAGATGCTCTCTCAGACACCGAATAAAATATCTGCCGGCGATGGGAACACTTCCGGTCTCTTTGTAGCCAATAGCCAGCGGACGCATCACAGGCGGGTCAAGCGGACGCATAACAACCTTATAATCGGTACGTCCAAGTGATAGTTTTGTTAAGATGCTAACGCCAAGACCGACTTCTACCATCGCCATAGCCGCACAGGCATCGTGTGTTGTATATTTTACATTTGGCATGATTCCCATAGAGCGCAGCATCTCAAGTGGCTCAAAATAGCGGCCCTCTCCCAATAGAATAAACTCTTCTTCGGCAAAGCGGGCAAGCGGTATGACATCTAGTTTTGTAAGCGGATGGTCTGTGGGTAGAATTGCAACCATCGCATTTTCTTTTAACATGACTGTTTTGAGTCCGCTAACCGCTTTAGGATTGACGGTCCCAAAGTCTACAGCGCCTGTCTTAATCCACTCCTGGATGCAGGTGTAATCACCTTGGCGAATGGTAAATTCTACATTGGGATATTGTTCTTTAAAATCTTTCAGAACTGTAGGCATCCAGTGGATAGCAATATCTGGCAGTACACCCATACGGATAATACTGCTGTTGAGTCCTTTGATTTCTTTTACTTTTTCCTGTGCAATCAGATAGTGATAGATGGTTTTCTCCAGATAAGGGTATAGTTTTTCACCTTCAATCGTCAACTTAATACCAGTACGAAAACGATTGAGGAGTTTAAGAGAAAATTCTTCTTCCAAGGAAGCTACCAGCTGGCTAATAGCTGACTGGGTGCACCCAAGGGATTCTGCTGCTTTGGAAAAGCTTTCAAGCTCTACTACTTTTTGTAAGGCAATATATCGATTCATAGATATAAGTATAGCTTATTGTTATAGGAAATACAAGGGGATATGACTTGTAAAATAACATACGCAAACGCCCGTCAGAGGCAGGAAATTCCTGCCCCTGACGGGTTGCGGTTTATGGTTTATATGTTGTGATTATCCTTGTTGGAAGATTCCTTTTTCTGAGTCTTGCGACGACGGAACCATAAGATAGCTAGAAACATCAGGGCAGCCGAAGCCGCTATAGCAATTAGAATAGAGCTTGGAAAAAGAAGTGTCTCGCCTTCTAAGAGTCCACGATTCAGTGGCACTTCTTCGTCCCCTTGCTCTACTAAGTCCTGGGGCCCATTGTCTAATGGAACTTCACCGTCTTCTGCCTCTTGAAGACCAGGAGCGCCTCCTGCATCAGGAGCAGCTGCTCCCTGGGCATCTGCTCCGCCATCCGGTACTCCCGCTGCTACGCCATCGGCACCCGTTCCTTCAGCCCCCACAGCTTCTCCACCTGGTGCAGTATCACCACCTGTACCTGTAGTTCCACCCTCGCCTTCTGGCGTAGTTCCTGGTGTTCCTGTTCCAGTGCCTGTGGTTCCACCACCACCGCCTCCACCACCACTTTGTGGTCTGGAGTATTCAAAAGTAAAGATATTCTCAGCTGCATTGGCAGTTAGAGTTCTGGTTAAGTTGTATGCCTGTGGTTCATAGCCATCAATATAGAGAAAAGCTACCACTGGACGGTCTCCAACGTTGCCATAGTACGTACGGCTTGGTGCCAATGTCCTGCCAGAAGTATCCTGATAATGAACCGTATAAGAGGTCAGTTCTCCTCTTATACCATAGGCTACCACATAGTCCTGGTCTTTTTCTACCCGAAATGCTGAGAGAGAAACCGTGTCATTATCTCTTCCACTTTGACGGATTCCTTTCACATAATATTTGCTGTTCTCTCCTAAGTCTACCGCTCCCACAAGTGCCGCGTCAAAACTGACGACATCATTTCTCATTAAGCCACTAACCGTAACAACCGAACCGCCTCCGCTAATCTGATAGGAAGAACCACTTTTGCTGTTATCGACCATGACATGGTTTGTACCTGCAAAACTTCCATGATTCCCTGTATAGAAATTCACCGTATACGTATAGGCTTTTCTACCTTCTGCATAAGCTGGTAACACACTGGTTGTAAAACACAGACACAGAGCGAAAAGTCCGGTCAATACTCTGCGAAATATTTTATGCTTCATCGTCGTTACCTCCTTTCTCCTGGCGCAGACGTGTAATCGCAATAACGGTCAAGATAAGACCCGCACCTAAAGCAATCGCAGACCATAAAAGAATATGAGAGGCATCTCCTGTCTGTACGCTTCCTACTTGATAGACAGTAGCGCTCGTTGGGGTAGATGGAGGTGGCGTACGTGGTGTATTACCATCATCTCCTCCAGAACCTCCTCCGTTTCCGCCGCCACCACCGGCTACAGGCTCTACGGCAAAAGCAAGTTGTAGTTTGGCTAAAGTATTCTGATAGCCATTGCCTTGTGTCTCACCATCTAAGGCTACTTTTAAACCAATCTGTCCGTTCTCACCAGAAGCAAGTCGGTCCAAATAGAAAAATTCATCCATATTGTCTGTGACTTCATGCAGACCTTCGCCAGCTGCACTGCTCTTCTCACCACCTACATTTTCACTGCTATAGAGTGTAGATGTCTCGCCTTTGTGATTTACATAAGTCAGCTCATAGGTATAGGCTCCACCACTTGCAGAACTTTGACTGTCCTCTAAGCTGGAGAGAACCTCATTGGTCATATACCAGTCGGTTGGCTTGTTGTGTTGATTTTCAAGTGCTAACTGAATAGTAATCTGGTCTCCTGGCTGTAACGCATAGATGGCTTCTGCTAAGTCTGCGGACTCAAAGTTGCTCTCTAGCTTTTTGCCAGTAAATTGTGCCTTCCAATCATCCCGCCCGGTGTATTCCTCCGCATGGACGGGAAATGCGCTGCCAGCAATTAGAAGAACTGCCATGGCTAGACATCCATATTTATTTCTCATAATTTACCTCCTATTATAGTTCCGCTCCAACCCGCACAACACCCCTTTGTCTGGAAGAAATTTCAGCCATTTCTGTCTGAAATTCCTTCCGGGTGTTGTGCGGGTTTACGCTGTTTTGAAGTTCCGATTGAAGTTCCGCATCTGCCGCTCACAATGCCCCTTTGGGGTAACGACATTTGACCGCTTCACGTTCAAATATCGTTATGGGCATTGTTCGGGCAGATGCTGTTTTGAAATTCTTATTGAAGTTTTGCTCCAGTTCTTACTTTCTTTCCATAAAAGCAGCGATGGCTTGTAGTAGAAGGGCTGCTCCTATCACACAGGCAGCCAGGACTTTTCCCTGGTGGCTTGTGAATAGCTCGGCTGCTTTTCCTGCTTTTGGCACAGAGCGTACTACTTTTCCAATAAAATTCTCATACGGAACTGGATTCATATCCTGGGTCTTATTGGCATCTCCTTTGGTGATAAATTCACCCATAACTACCCGATTCTCCATGACTCGATGCGTGATGATGGATGCGGAATCTTTCACTCCATAAAAAGCGATAATCTCTTCTTCCTGAATCTCTTCTGGCAGTGCTTCTGCAATATATATCAGACTCCCTGTGGGGATTGCCGGTTCCATGCTGCCGCTGACCACGGAATAGATATGAACTCCAAAAAATCTTGGAACGGTCAGAGGTACACAGACAACTACCAGTAGAACTAGCAGACACATACTGCATGCGCTAAACACTGTGGCAACTGGATGGCGGGGATGCTTATGTTTCTTCTCTGTCTTTTCCTTCTTCACCGATGCACCTTTTCTATCTAAGACTTAAACTTCCATCGGCTGCGATATCTACATCAATCCCCCATGCACTCTTAATTGCATCCTGTGCATTGTGCGTCTGTACCGCATCTACCTCTGCATCTAACTGAAAACGATAATCATCATAGGTATAAGTCGTAGTAATCGTCTGATAGCCTTTTGCATCTGTGGTAATCTCCTCTGTTACTTTGGCGGTAACCTCTGGATTAACCTTTAATGTATCCGAAAAGGCTGGTGTACTCTGTCCTGAAGGAAGAATCCCTGTGTAATATAAGACCGTGCGCTCTGAAGTAGAAGCAGCCTCATCCTCTATCCAACCATTTCCAAGCTGTAAGTTCAGGTCAACCAAATCAGGAGAAAGCGTCGTGTCTACCTTTCCTTCCCTGTCTAACCAGCTCTTATTGAGAATCACTCTCACATAGCTGTCAATCGCTCCACTGTTGGCAACTGCCAGTACTTCCTCATAGCTTTTGCCAGGTGTAAGTTCTTCGCCTTCTTCTAACATATGGGCTAAAAGTTCGCCTCCACCTTCGTTCCATTTATCTTTATCATAATTTCGATAGCTTACCATCTCTCCATTTTCCAGAAGGCTTACACCAATACTAGAGACTGTCACCTCTACTGCATAATTTTCACTGTAATACGTAAGCGCTGCCCTTGTGCTGCCCACCGTACTAAGAAGAAGCAGTGCCGCTGATGCAGAGAGTAAAAGCGCTGGTTTTAATAATCTGTTTTTCATTCCTGCACCTCCCCGGTATCTGCTAAAATACTCCAGTCATAGTAAGGCTGCCCATTCTCGTCATAGAGCACAGCGGTACACTCCTGTACGACAATAACGTTAAAGTCTTCCTCTCTGTTCAAATGGTCAATCTTAATCAAAAGTTCATCAGAAGACGCTCCTGGTGCCAAAATATCATTGTAATAGTAGTATCCATCTTCTCCCGCACTCCATTTTCCAGAAGTATCGGTATAGGTCAAAGCTGCCTCATAAAGTTCTCCTGCAAACGCCTTTACCCTGACATAACATTCCTTATCTCCGGTATTCTGTATTGACACATGCTTGGTCCAGTCGCTGACCTCCTCATCGGGAATCGTTGTGGTAAATCCCAGATGTAATACGGCGCTTCCAGAAGCCGCTGTATATGTGGTAAAATATGCTATCGCCTGATGAACGGTAGCACCTGTGACCATAAGAAATGCTATGATGGCCAGTATAAAGGTCTTATTCTTCCAATCTCTTCTCATCTTTATCCCCCCTATGCTACTCCTGTTCCCAATCAAAGCTTCCGTCTTCATTATGGATAAAGCGGTTGACCACGCTGGTGCCGCCCCGCAGATGTTCGTCGTAAGTATTTTCAAAGGACACACTTGCAGGTGCTCCCTCCATACTATCTGCCACAATCACCGTG
>Ga0137308_101728_pt1 | contig 18743 bp, 18 predicted proteins | sample Inofrocosms_June_FD_97181 | JGI IMG/M metagenome (GOLD analysis project Ga0137308, IMG submission 97181) | Mouse cecal microbial communities from Vienna, Austria - N-Acetylneuraminic and N-Acetylglucosamine D2O microcosms_June | ecosystem: Host-associated > Mammals > Digestive system > Large... | reverse complement strand
AAGTTTGAGTATACATATTTATAAAAAGGGCTGCTGCTAATGATCAAAGCAACAGCCCTTCTTGATATTCATAGTTTACAAATTCTTTGCCGCAAGGTAACCTTCACATGTGGCATCACCGATATTGCCCTGTTTATTACAGTCACCGATATGTATGACTCTGTCAAATCTCTGGTTCAGCTTTTCAAGCATCTCAAGCTGCGGACGGATTCCAAGAGATACCACCACACAATCTACAGGAATCTCGTATGGCTCATCAGATCCGTTCCCTTCGTCTGCATCCGCAACGCCCGCGATGGCTTTAATACCGGCAAGAGAAGTTCCGGTGTATTTAATCTTCGTCGGTTTTACAACAACAGCGTCATCCTTGACCTCAAGCATCTGTGTATTTACCTTGATAACAGTTCCTTTTCCTTCCAGATGGCGTCTGTCATTTCGTACGTTGTAGAAATAGATACCATTGCCAATCAAAGGCAGCATCTCAACCAAAGTAATCTTATTCCCTCTCTCGGTCAGATACTGCGCCGTCTCAAGACCTGTCATTCCGCCGCCGATCACCGCGACATTCTTGTTCTCAATCTTTACCTTGCCGGACAATACGTCTTTCCATACCACTGCTTTCTCGATTCCCGGAATCCTTCCCGGTTTGATCGGCTCGCCGCCGCATGCGAGAATCACGGCATAAGGATTCGATTTCTCGAATTCTTCGATAAGTGCGTCGTCCACTGCGGTATTCAGATGTAGCTCGATATTCTCGTCTTTCTCTATCTGACGTTCAAACCAGCGCCTTAAGTTCTCGATACGGTCCTTGTGCGGCGGTTTATTTGCATAATTTAACGTTCCTCCGACTTTATCAAGCTTATCATAGATCTTTACCGCAAAGCCTCTCTGGCTTAAGGTCATGGCCGCCTGAACGCCTGCCGGACCTGCTCCGATGACATATACAAGGCCATCGCCCTTTCTTAATGGCTGCAGATTATCAATCTCGCGTCCTAAGAGTGGATTGACTGCGCAGCGGATCTGTGCCTGATCTGCTGTTACACGGTGAACACACCAGTTACAGGAAAGACACGGCCTGATATCCTCTGCTCTGCCTTCTTTTGCTTTGTTGGCCCACTCCGGATCAGCGCTCTGCTGACGTCCCATAACTACGAAATCATAGGCCCCTGCCTCAAGATTGGCCTCCGCTTCTTCGGGAGTCTTCACTTCATTCGGTCCATAGATCGGAACCTTTAAGACTTCTTTAAACCGCTTATAATATTCATTTCTCCATCCGGCCTTCATCTCCGGAGAACCTGTTCTTTGTTCTGTTCCTATTGAGAAATGGAACGCGTCCACGCCCTTGCTTTCCAGATATTTTGTAATCTCAAGCATATCTTCCAGTGAATTATCACCCTCCATTCCTTCACCGTCCAGGAGATGGACCCTGACTGTGATCGGATAATTATCCGGTACGCGCTCTCTGATCTTCTCTATCGTTTCTACCACGATTCTGCAGCGGTTCTCCATCGAGCCGCCGTACTCGTCTGTTCTGGCGTTTCTGCTGGGTGTAATAAACTGATTGAACAGGAAATAATGGGCGCAATGAATCTCTACTCCATCGACTCCTGCGCGAAATGCATGAAGCGCTGCCTCGGCACAGGCATCCTCTACCTGATGGATCTCGTCAACCGTCAGTTCATGACAAGGCGCAAAATTTCTCTTTTCAAGATCTGGCGTCATGGCGCTGCTTGAAACCGGCTCATGCCCCTGATTGAACCCACGGCTTGTCTTCCTTCCCGGATGATTCAGCTGGACAAATACTTTTCCTCCATATTCATGAACCCTCTCTGCCAGAAGGCTCATTGCATGCCTCTGGTCATAGTTCATCAGGAATGTCTGGCCCGACATGGCGGCTCCTGCCATCTCCGGTCCCATGAATCCTACATATCCAACGATAACAAGGCCGCAGCCGCCTTTTGCTTTATTCGCATAATACTCGATTCCTCTCTGGGTAATCTCTCCGGATGACTGTCCAAGGCAGTCGTCCATCGGAGCAAGAACTACCCGGTTACGGATGATACATCCATTGATCCTTCCTTCTTGAAATAATTTTTTATACATCAGTTCTTTCTCTCCTTATCTGCAACGCTATAGTCAAATTTTAATTTTTATAGAAATTGATACGCCGATTTATTTCCTTTGCCAAAAGCCGGCGCTTTCATAATCCATGATCCCTCGTCGCCAACATCGTCCGCCGTTGTAATATACAGGTCTTTCGTATCCGGGCGGACCATCGGGTGAGAGCTGCACAGATTATGTCCAATCTCCCGGTTCGGCATCAAAATCTGTCCAATAGGATATCCGTCTCTGTTAAAAACTATGATTCTTCCCTGATCAAACATCGCAACATAGACGTTGTCATCTTCATCCACACTGCATGAATCCGGGCCATAGAATCCGGTAAAATGATATACGACAGAAATCAACGGACTATTCATCGGAACCTGAAGCAGCCTACCCGCGCTGAATTCTGTTACCCACATAATCTTCTCGTCTGTAGACAGGCATACTCCATTAGGAGCACATAGGTTTGAAACCACACAGGACAATCCTTCCAGTGAAGGCGGCACATAATAGATACCGCCTGTTGGATTGTTAATTGTTCCTACAAAATGTGTGAAATAGAATCCCCCTTCATGGTCAAATACGATATCGTCAATATCATATCCTTCTGCAATTACCCGCTCCTCGGTTCCATCCTGTCTTACCACAACGATGCGTCCGCTCTTCTTCTCTGTTCCCAGACAGGATATGAACATTCTCCCGTCCTTATGAAGCTTAACAGAGGCCGCCTTCAGATCGGGATCTTTCCACTTGCATGTCATCTCTTTTGTCTTCATATCCAGAAAGAATACAGCTCCGTCGTAGGTACTGGTAAAATACATGTTCCCGTCCCTGTCAAAACAGAGTCCTTCCAGGTGTTTGGGTTTCTCGGATGTGACCAGATGAAATTTTTCTGCCGTTACCGTTCTTTCAAATCTTTCTCCCGGCGGAATGGGCCGATAATCTTTTGTATAGTTATAAGAAAAATCCATAATTTCTCCTGTCTTTCACTGAATTATTTGCTAGAAAGCTTTGTAACCTGTCCCTTTACTAATGCACCTACAATCTTATGTGGTACATAGAGTTCCTCAAGATACCTGATTTCGTCCTCTGTAAGTGTCACATTCAGCGCTCCTACCGCATCTTCTAGCTGATTCGGATCTGTGAATCCAACAATCGGAGCAAATACGGGCGTCTTACTGCGGACCCATGCCAGGGAAACCTGTATCATCGGGATTCCCCTCTTCTTTGCCACTTCTTCAATCCTGTCAACAATCGGTTTGTCAACAGCTTCAGACGCCGCATATTTCTCACGCACCTTGAAATCATTCAATGTCCTGTTATGCTCCTCGCTCCATGGGTGAGAGCATTTTCCTGAAGCATTCGGACTATATGGTGTGCAGACTACGCCTGCGTCCTCACATGCCCAGAGCATCTCACGCTCGTCTTCCCGGTACAGCAGGTTCAGATGATTCTGCATCGTGATAAAGTTCGCCCAGTTGTATCTCTCTGCAACACGGTAAGCCTTCTCGAACTGCCATGCGAACATCGCAGAAGCACCAATGTATCTTGCTTTTCCGGCTTTCACGACATCATTCATCGCTTCCATCGTCTCTTCAATCGGAGTATCCCAATCCCAACGGTGCAGAATATAGATGTCAACGTAATCCATATGGAGACGCTTAAGGCTCTTATCAATCTCACTCATGATCGCCTTCCTTGAACTTCCCGCCTGATTTGGTCCCTCTGCCATCCTCTGATTCACCTTTGTCTGTATAACCAGTTCGTCACGGTTCGGACTCAGTCTGTGAAGCGCTTCGCCGAGACACTCCTCACTTCCGCCGATAGAATACATATTGGCCGTATCAAACCAGTTGATTCCCATATCGAGGGCTTTCTTTACAACCTCTGTACTTCCGTCCACATCAACAATCCACGGACGTCCCCAGCGGTTAAGATCTCCAAACCCCATCGTTCCTACGCAGATCTTAGATACATCCAGACCGCTTTTTCCAAGCTTTACATACTCCATTCCTTTTCCAAGTGAAGTTTTGGGTAAATTTGTTTCGATTAACATTTTTTTCTCCTTTCTATTCATCTACCGGTGCTTTTTTCGGAGTAAGCATTAATGACGCGCAGCCCACAACGGTTACAATAATTGCAATGATAAAGGTCGTAGCAAAAGAACCCGTCCGGCTTCTGATTGCTGCTGTTGTAAGAGGCGCAACCACAAGGAAGATCGCCGTTCCCAATGTTGCATACCCATAGATTCCGCTAGAGTACTTTGCTCCAAACTGTTTGGTAAAGATAACTCCATATACCGGAGTTCTGCCGCCATATCCAACGCACAGAATCGTGATCATGATGATCAATACCGTGGAATTGTCAGATCCCATCATAACCAGGCAGGCAACGACAGAACAGATGCACATGATCAGATAAGTAACCTTTGTTCCGATCTTATCTACAAGGATTCCGCCGGCGAATCTTCCAAGCGCGCTTCCGATTCCTGTTGCAGATACTGCGGTTACTACTACGGCCGCAGGCAGCATCTTCTCTTCGGAAATAAAAATCCCCAGATAAGAACTGATAAACGCATATGGCCATACTAGTACACCGAAAAATAAGTTCCTAGCCATATAACGCAGAATGATTTTTCATATTCAAGGCGGAGGAATGAGGCGTAGTGGGCGCTACGCCGATTGACAACAACGACGCAGATGGAAAATCAGGCAAGTTATATGGCTGGTTACTTATTATTCGGTGTACTAGTAATGCGTAAGCGATTGTCAATTGCCAGAAAAATCTGGTCGCAACCGCTTCTTTCACTGTCAGTGATTTTGTATCGTCGGCAGGTTTTGCCTCGTTGGACTTCTGAACGGCAGATGAACCATCCGGACTCCATCCTGCGGGAGGCGCGCTGACGACAAAGGAACCCATCAGACATACCACTACGATTGCCACTCCTACAATAATCATTGTCGTCTTCACACCATAACTTCCCAGCAGAGAATTGATCGGTCCTGCAAATATTGTTACAGACAGTCCAAAGATTGCAAGGAAAATTCCCATTACCATACCTCTGTTATTCGGGAACCATGCCGCTGCCGCAAACTGACATACTACATATAGAATTCCCACGCCGATTCCGGCAACTCCACCGTATGTAATATACATCAGAACCGGTGACGCCACAAATGCAGATATAATAAAGAATCCGCCAAATGCCACCGTTCCGATCAGGCAGGAAACTTTCGCTCCCATCTTAGGAAGCAGTTGTCCGCCTATCGTAACTCCGAATACGAAGGTCGCAAGCATAACATTGCCCATAAGCGCAACCTGATTCGTTTCCCAGCCATATTCCGTGCAGATCGGCTGTACCCAGATGCTCCAGGTATAGATCAGTCCTGCCATAACTCCCATGGCACAGGCTGCGGCAACAACCAGGACTCTGTATCCGAAAGAATATTCTTTTATATTTTCTTTTGCCATTTTTTCCTCCATCATCTCTCATGCAGATTCATTCTTGTTCTACCTACTCGTAGTATTCCGGGGCTTTCTTCAGTGTTTCGAACTGTTTGATGTCATGTCCGTATATCACTGTCGCATCCGTATCCTCAGCAATCTTCTTAAGCTTCGCGATCGAAGCAAAATATGCCTTGGAATCATTCAGCACGCCTGCCGGACGTACCGGCGGTCCCCAGTTCTTACTAGTATAGCATGCATCTGAAGTGACAAGAACCGTTCCCGTGTGCTCCAGTTCAAGCTGGATACACTGGAGTCCCTCCGCATGTCCCGGAACACTTAAGAGCCTGATTCCCGGAAGAAGGTCATAATCCCCGTCTATCAGCATCCAGTTGGCGGCTACCTCCAGATCAGCTTTTAAATAAACCCCTTTTTCAACTACAGTATGTGTGGTCATCAGAGCAGTTATCATCTCTTGTCTCTGGACAACGACTTTGGCATTCTTAAAGATGCCGATTTTTCCTGCATGATCATGGTGCAGATGGGAGATTACAACGTAATCTATCTCATCCGGCGTGACACCGCAAAGTTCAAGCTGCTGCTCCAGATACTCATCTTCTTTGAATGAAATCGGGATATTGATATGATAATTCGGACTCTCTCCTCCGGTCAGGCAATCCTCTCTTAATCCCGTGTCAAATACAATCTTCGCGTCCGGATGTTCAATATACATTCCCCATATAGGAAATGGTTCGAACTTACATCTTGGTTCAGGGTCAATTGACGTTGCTCTTGTATCGAAAGCAACAAGAGCATTCGTATCACATGTAATGGCACCAAGCCTTAATACATACATTTTCATTCCTGTATCAGCCATGTCTTCTCCTATCTTCGTTACATCGTTTACCTGTTTCTTATATCCGGATATTACTATATAAATACATTTATCTGTTAATAAAGTAACATGAATACCCGGGTATTGGTAACGGGTAAATCTGATACAGATATCAAATATTCCCTTACTTACTGTTCGAGATTTCAGGTTCAAAGATATTTAACGCACAAATGGCAGGGTACATCCCTGCCACAATGAGTACTATTTCTTGTCCGCCTTTGTTATCGGTGCAGAGAAATCATCATCTCAACAACGGAAGGATCGTAATGAGAGAAGAAAAGACTCTCTTCCTCGTCTAACACCCGAATTGTTTCCATGTCCTTCTCGTCCAATTTAAAATCAAATATATCGATATTCTGAATCATGCGCTCTTTGTGCGTAGACTTGGGAATCACGACCACATCGCTTTGGATCAGGAAGCGAAGAGCTGTCTGCGCAGAACTTTTCCCATATTTTTTCCCAATCTCTGTCAACACCGGATTGGCGAAAAAGTCTTTCCTTCCTTCTGCGAAAGGTCCCCATGATTCATGCTGCACTCCATATTTTTCCATATATTCATGGGCTTTCTTCTGCTGATGGAATACATGGGTCTCCGCCTGATTGACAGCAGGTTTAACCTCAACAAAACTGCACAGATCAACAAGTCTGTCAGGGTAGAAATTGGAAACACCGATCGCATGGACCCACCCCTCTTTATAAGCTTCTTCCATTGCCCGGTATGTGCCGTAATAATCATTAAACGGCTGATGAATCAGGACCAGATCAATATATTCTGTCCGAAACTTCCGAAGCGATTCCTTAAGAGAGGCTTTCGCGTTTTCATAACCTCCATTTGTGATCCATACCTTCGTAGTAAGAAACAGCTCTTTTCTTGGCACACCGCACTTTTCGATCGCCCTGCCGACGCCATCTTCATTTCCATAAGACTGCGCGGTGTCAATCGAGCGATATCCTGCACTAATGGTATCCAGTACACAACGTTCACATTCCTCTCCTGATACCTGATACACTCCATAACCAAGGATCGGCATTTTAATTCCATTATTCAGTGTTACATATTCCATGTTCTGTTCCTCCATTGTTATCTGTTTTTTTTCATAACCGGCGTATCTTTTGCACATACAAGGATACAAAGCATTCCTGCCACGGATATTATCAACGCAATGATAATAGAAGCTGTATAACTTCCCGTCGCATTTCTTGTCGCTACTGTAATCATTGGAGCGATAATTGAACTTGCAATCGTTCCAAAACATCCGTATCCGAACAACGCACTTGCATTCTCGGGTCCAAACTGGATAACCGGCAGAACTCCGTATACCGGGGTACGTCCTCCATAACCTGCCGCAAGTAAGATAAATGCGAATACAATCGCCGCGAAACTGTTACTTACAAGCATCAGCAGACAGGAAATCACCGAGCAGACGCAGAAAATCGCATATGTAAGCTTATATCCCAGCTTATCTACGAACGCACCGCCAAGGAAACGTCCCGCTGCAGTACCGATTCCCATCATGGATACAATGGTCACAGCCTGTTCAGCCGTAAAATTCTTAACGTCCGTTGCATAAATCGCCGTATAAGAACTGATGAAAGCATACGGCATAATCATGAGAATGAACGCGGCAGCAAACAGCCAGAATTCCTTTGTCTTAAGCGCTTCTCCAACGCTTAGGGAACGCATATCATCCACATTTTTTTTGCCGGGCGACGCTTCATACCCTGCCGGATGCCATCCTGCCGGCGGCATCTGCATCACTGTTGCGGAAATCGCAGTAAGAAGAACTGTCAGTAAGATTCCCAGAATCAATACCGTTCTGTGTACTCCCATACCGGTTAGCATTGCATTCAACGGTGAAGACAGTATGGTAACGGACAGCCCGAAGATTGCAAGAAAAATCCCCATTACCAACCCGCGTTTATCCGGAAACCATGCGGACGCCACATACATACCTACAGTGTACAGAACTCCGGCACCAAAACCGCCGCATGCTCCCCAGGTTATATACATAACTGCCGGCGACGCAATAAAAGCAGAAACCAGAATACCAAGCCCAAACATCAGAGAACCGCAGATACAGGATTTACGCGCTCCCCATTTGGGCAGCAGATTCCCGCCTATCGCTGATCCTCCGCAAAATGCCGCAAGCATAACATTCCCCATCATAGCGACCTGATCCATTCCCCATCCGTACTGTTCACAGATCGGCCGTACAAACAGGCTCCATGTATATAACAGCCCCGCAAACAAAGCAATCACTAATGAACCTATTACAACGGTGCCTCTGTTAACTGTTTTTTCTTTTGCCATAATATTTGCCCTTTCCCTTCGATAACTTTACATTTTCAGCATTAACCCGAGCTGTTGAACTATTACTCATAATACTTCGGCGCTCTTTTAAGGCTTCTAAACTGTTCAATATCATGACCATAGATAACCATCGCATTTGTTGTCTGCGCGATATTCTTTAACTTCTGCATCGAATTTACATAAGACCTGGAATCATACACTGCACCTGTCGGACGAATCGGCGGTCCCCAGTTTCCAGCAGTATAACATGCGTCTGACGTCATAAGGATCGTACCATGATCTGTTGTAAGCTGGATTCCCTGCAATCCTTCACAGTGTCCCGGAAGCAGCAGTAATTTTATCCCTTCAAATAATTCATAATCACCGTCAATCAGCATCCAGTCAGCATCTACATCACAGTCTTTGCGAAGATATGTACCTCTTGGATCTACCGTATGAGTCGACATCAAAGCCGACATTAATTCTGTACGCTGCACAACCACTTTGGCATTAGGAAATTTGTTAATATTCCCGGCATGATCCCAATGCATGTGAGAAATCACAACATAATCGATCTCCTCTGGCTTTACGCCGCACAGAGATAATTGATGTACGATTGTCTGCTCATCTGTGTGGGTATATGGAAAATATTTCTTCTTCGATTCTGTCACTACCTCATCATACTCATCCAGTATTCCTGCGTCAAATAAGATCTTTGCCTGATCTGTTTCAATATAAGCGACCCACACCGGCATCGGCTCTACATGCAGATCCGGATTGGGATCATCAACGCTTGCCTGAATCTTTAAGGCCACCAGTGAATTCGTATCACATGTAATGCACCCTAAGTCTAAAAAATGTACCTTCATAATCTTACCTTCTTTCTCTTTCATTATTCAGATGTGCTTTGTTATAATTATAACAACCTGTATTCTCTCTGCATATTACGAAGATTTGTTAGGGATACCGGAATTCTTGATAGATACTGGCAGATACATATGAAAAGACAGTGAATATAGATAATATCTAATTCCGCTGTCTTTTCATATTGCACAGATATCTTAATATTTGACTTCTACACCATTGTACGCCGCTTTGATCAGCTCTTTATACTCTTCTACAGTTGCTTTACGCGGCGGAGCACCTGCGCTTGATCCATGCTCACTCTTATACTTGGAAGCCTCGGCAAGTTCATCCAGACAATCAAGCGTCATACCAAGTTCTTTGTAACTTCCAGGCAGATCCAGATCTTTTCTGATCTGCTGGATGGCAAGAATCAGCATCTTCGCCGCCTCTGTGTCATCTTTTCCTTCTACATCCAGATTCATAACCCTTGCCAGATCCGCAAGCTTCTTCGCGCGGACTTCCAGATTAAAATCCAGCACATGCGGCAGAACAACGGATAACGCGGTTCCATGATGGATATTGCTGAAACGCCCTCCTACTGACCGTGCAATACAATGTGCATCCCCGGCGCCGATGGCAGTACAGGCCATACAGGCCAAACTGGACGCAAGAAGCATGGCGCCCGCAGCCTCTATATCTTGTGTATCTTGATAAAACCGAACCAGATTCTGACTGATCAGTTCAAAAGCCTTTAAACTCATGGACTCCGTAATCGGACTTGCTTTTGCATTAATATATCCTTCTACGGCATGCGTCAGCGCGTCAAATCCAACTGCCGGGACCAGCCTTTTCGGTGTTCCGAGAAGATTCTCAGGATAAATGATGGAAATATCCGATGCAATTCCCGGGTCCATAATCTGTGCTTTCGTGTTCTTCTCGGAATCAATAATTGCTGCAAAATATGTAATGTCCGCTCCGGAACCTGCTGTTGTCGGAATCGCGATAATCGGAATCGGCTTCTCATGAAGCGTATAGACTCCAAAATAATCTCTTACTTTTCCTCCGTTTGATTTGACTGCCGCCGCAACCTTAGCCGTATCCAGCGAGCTTCCTCCTCCAAATCCAATAGAGCAGTCACAGTCGGATTTAATCAATGCCTGAGCAGCCACATCCATAGAGATGTCGTCCGGATTGGGAACTGATTCCGTATATTCCTCATAAGGGAATTCTGCCTCTTCCATCGCCTTCTTAAAATTGGCATAATTCGCGCATTTGGCAAGTCCGGGATCTGTACACACGAATGCCTTATTCGCCTTCAATAATTTTTTTGCGTCTTTTAATGCCTTTACAAGATCATGGGTAAATACGATCTTATTCATACATTGATACTCAAATTCATTAATAATCATATCTTTCTTCCTCCTTCGGATTCATTTACTCTATTAATACTATAGCAAATCTGAAGAAAGCTGGGAATCAGGACATTCTGGGCAGATTATCAAATAATTTGTTACCCTTTAACCGATTACCGCAATTTGGTCAAACCGCGATATAATTTTTCATAAATTTATAAAATTCTCTTATCGGTTTCTCGTTCTGTTTCCATTCATTCACAGCTATTCCGATCTCCCTGTTAAGCTTGGGATTCAGCGGCAGCAGACGGACATTCTGAGGACATTCCGCTTCATGCTGCTTTGACACAAAAGAAACACTCGGAGTCTTTCCTACCATCAATAATGCCAGAGAACCGTCGTCGGTATAGAGATTAGTCATATCATCATACTGAATACCTGCCTTTTTCATCGCCAGCACAACAGTGCTCTTCTCGTTGATAGCCGGAAAATAGACATGATAAGGTTTCAACTCTGCAAATGAAACAGCTGACTGCTTCACAATCGGCAAAGCACAGTTTACTGCCACACAGATCTCGTCCATAAAATTCAATTTCGACCATTTATACCCATTACCGATAATATGTTTCTCACAGACAGCTATATCTACGATTTCATGGAGCATAGATTCTTTCAAAGTTGTAAACCCTGTAACGATTTCTATAGAAATGTTCGGAAATTTCTTTTTAAATTTATCTACAATATCCGAAAGCCACCCAATAACCAGACTTGAATAAGTTCCTATACGGACTGATTCTGACAAATTGTTCTTGATCAGTTCAATCCGATTCATCAGTTCCTTTTCGTCCTGAACAATCCTTTCAATAAATGGATAGACTGCTCTTCCTTCCGGTGTAAGACTGATTCCTGCATAACTGCGCTTCAGAAGGCGGATTCCCAATTCGTCTTCCAGAGTATTTAAAGTATAACTAAGACCTGACTGTGTATACCCCTGCTCACAGGCTGCTTTATTGATGCTGCTAAGCTCAATGCTTCTAAGAAAAGCTTCCAGTTTCTTTGTCTCCAACTGCTCCTTACCCTGCCTTTCACACATAGAGTTCTTTTGTTTGTATATTGCCAGTGCAAATATCCCTCGGAATCATAAATAGCATGCCTCAACCATCTGACACATCTCATCCTGCGTAAATTCACCGAAGTCCTCTGGGTCTAACGCTCTCAGGATATATTCCTTTGAAGGACATGTGCCATATGCAGACAACGTAGGCTGGATATCGCTCTTTTTCATGACCACTCTAAGCATCGCACAGCCTTCTTCTATTACAGGGCCTCCCGATAAGAAACACGATGTGCAACCCTTGGAATATAGCCTACAGAAAATACAGTTATCTGAATTTTTCTTTCCTTCAACGTAATCCTCCAGCCCTTCATGTACCGCGCCAAATGCAATCGCTTTTCCGGTGTCCATAGCGCTCGCGCCGCCTATCTCTATAACCGCGTCGATCTGCTCCTGTTTTACAAGCTTAATTCCGTCAAGAATTCTCTGGTATGTGGCCGCCGCCACCATATAAGGATTCCCCATCTGCCCAATAAAGAAAATATCAGCCAGATTATAGATAATACTGACAATCTGGCTGATTATTGTCGGAACCGCTAAAGCTGCAACTGCTTTATATACAGGCATAGATTCGAATACTTTTCTTTCTGATCCTTCCTCCACGCCGGCATTCCTCCTATCTATTCACAAATACTCTTACCAGCATTCCTCTAGAATCTCAAGAATCTCCTCTCTGGAAAACTTCTTACAGCATCCGGCAGTAAGGTTACAACTGTCGGCAACCTTCTTAAGAACACTTCTGTCCGTGATTCCCATCTCTGTAAATGTAGACGGTAGTCCAATCTCACGGACGAAATCTTCCAATGCCTGAACACCTGCTTCTGCCAATTCTTCAGGTGTCTTACTCTCCGAAGGAATCTCCCACACTTTCTCCGCCATGCGCGCAAACTGCTTTACACTGTCTTTATACATATGGCGGTAGAGCACCGGATGAATGACTGCCAACCCCTGACCATGATTACAATCTGTATAGGCTCCCAACTGATGCTCGATCTGATGCGCCTGGAAATCCGTCACCTTTCCAATCTTCAGGATACCATTTTCCGCCATAGCAGACGCCCACATCAGTTCTGTTCTTGCCTCCTTATCATTTATATCCATTAACAGCGCGCGGATATTGCGGATCACATTTTTCATAACAGCCTCGGCAATCTCATCCGATAAAGTAAGATCACGCGGTGAACCTAAGTAAGTCTCCATACTGTGGCTCAAAGTATCAAACGCTCCTGAGATCACCTGTTTTGCCGGCAGTGTCATGGTATAATCAACATCCAGCACTGCAAAGCTTGCAAATGCGCCAAGGACTCCGGCTTTCTCGTTCGTATCTTCGTTCGTGATCACCGCGCCGTTATTCATCTCGGCGCCGGTACCAGAGGCAGTGACGATCGCCCCCATCGGTAAGTACTCGGTCGGATACACATGATTCTTGAATTCCATCTCCCAGATATCTTCATCTGTCACGGCCTGAGCCGCTATAATCTTACAGCAGTCAATCACTGAACCGCCGCCCACTGCCAGAATGAAATCAACTTCCTTCTCCCTTGCAAGAGCTGCTCCTTCCTGCACTTTTTTATAGGTGGGATTCGGCATGATCCCTGAGAAATCAACAATCTCTTTACCCGCCTCTTTCAGATACCCGCAGAGTTCGTCATAGACTCCGCTTTTCTTAACAGATCCGCCGCCATAGGCGATCATAACCGTCTTACCTACTTTTGCGAGCTCCGTCGGCAGCGCCTTTGCCGCCGCCTTCTCTCCAAAATATACTTTTACCGGGTAAGAATAAATAAAATCTTTCATTGCAGTCTCCTCCTACTTTAATGCTTTACCATCAGAAAATGCGTTGCCTACTTTCTCACCAAGAACATGATACGCGCTGTGTACCGGATCAAAAATAATCGGCGCAAGCTTTCCTGCGTCCACCATTCCATCCCCGTCCAGAACACTTGCATCTACACTTACATTCACAATCTTGCCGATGATATTCCCATCCTCATTCACTTTCGTAAGCGTACACTCTAAAGTCATAGGCAGTTCACAGATGATCGGGGCGTCTACATACTTACTCTTTTCCGTTATAAAACCTGCTTTCTTCATCTTGTCAGGCGTATCGTTCGCAGAAGCCAGGCCCACATAATCTGCTGCGGTTACATGTGCCGCATCTGCAAAGCTGACCGTAAACGCACCCCGTTTCGTAATATTCTTTGTCGTCTTGTGACCTTCGCTTAAGCAGAGAACCACATGACTGGAATCATAGATACCGCCCCATGCCGCATTCATGGCATTCGCATTGCCTTCCTCGTCGTAAGTACCGATAATCAGCACCGGAAGCGGATACATCCATGGTTTTGTTCCAAAATCTTTTCTCATCATCTCATCTCTCCTTTTCTGTCTTTCAAAACTGACTCTAATATATTTATACCTTTTTCGCAATCCTCGAACCGCCAAAGACTTCTGACATCTCCATAGCGTCTAATGCATCGTCCAATACCTGCACCTGCGCTTCTGTCAGAAGGATATCCGCCGCCCCCGCATTCTCAGCCATCCTTCCAAACTTGCGGGTTCCAGGGATGGGCACGATGTATTGCTTTTTGCACAGCATCCATGCCAGTGATATTTGCGCCGGCGTCGCCTTTTTCTCTCTGGCCATTCCCTGCAAAAGCTCCAGAAGGTCTTTATTTTCCTCCATAGCCTGCGCGGTAAACTGGGGCATCACGCTCCGGTAATCATGAACGCTGTCAAACACAGTATTTTTATCATACCTTGCCGTCAGGAAACCATTTGCCAGCGGAGAAAATGCTACGAATCCGATGCCCAACTCCTCAAGCACCGGGAATAATTCCTCATACCACCTAGCCATCATGGAATAGCGGTTCTGTATAGCCGTTACCGGACAAACCTTATGTGCCCGCCGCACTGCCTCTTCATCGGTCTCCGAAAGCCCCCAGTGGGTAACCTTTCCTTCCCTTATCAGTTCTGCCATCACTCCCGCCACTTCCTCGACCGGCACATCCGGATCCGGGCGGTGCTGGTAATACAGATCGATATGATCCGTTTTAAGCCTTCTCAGGGAATCCTCCACAGATCTGCGGATCGTCTCCGGCCGGGAATCCGGCACCAGCGGCTTATTCACCTCTGGGCTTGACAGGTCAAAATGAATTCCGAATTTGCTTGCAATTACCACTTTATCCCTGACAGGCGCAAGCGCCGCTCCCACAAGCTCTTCATTTTCATGGGGATTTTCAGCCGTGCCGTATACCTCTGCCGTGTCAAAAAACGTGTACCCCAGCTCCACCGCCTCCTCCACCCGGCGGATGGCCTCCCTCTTTTCCAAAGGCTCCCCGTAGGCGTGGCTTATCCCCATGCAGCCGAATCCGACTGCCGAAACCTTCAGATCCTTTCCTAACGTCCGGTATCTCATCCTTCTCTCCTTCTTTCTTAATCATTCCTGTTCTCTTTCAGACCAAAATACCTTTTGACCTTAACATCATTATAAACCAATGGTATTTTTTCAGAAGTCTCCGTTTGTTTTTCAGTATTTACCTATAGGTTATAACTGAAAGCGGTCAGGCAGCACTGCCTGACCAATGTATTACGCAGAAATATTTTCGCTGTCTTACAAGCACTCTCCGTTTGACTCAATCACTTTCTTATACCAATAAAAGGATTTCTTTTTATAGCGGTTAAATGTTCCTGTCCCGTCATCATTGCGATCCACATAGATGAAACCATACCGTTTCTTAAGTTCCGCCGAAGACGCGCTGACCAGATCAATGCATCCCCATGCAGTATATCCCATCACTTCAACTCCGTCTGCAACCGCTTCCCGAACCTGAAGCAAATGATCTCTAAGATACTGAACTCGATAGTCATCTTCAACCGTCAAAGTTCCATCTGCCCCTTCTGTCAGCTGATCTGCAGCGCCAAGCCCGTTTTCCACAATAAATAATGGTTTCCTGTATTTATCCCATAATTGGTTTAATACATAGCGCAGACCCCTGGGATCGATCTGCCATCCCCATTCGCTTGCCTTAAGCGTGGGATTGGGGACGCCGCCTAAAAGGTTACCCTCACCGCGTATATTCTTAGATTCATCCGCCGTCGCGCATACACTCACGTAGTAACTGAATGATATGAAATCAACTGTATTCTTAAGTATCTCCCTGTCCTCGTCTGTGACATCAAGCCGGATATCCTGCTCCCGGAAATACCGCAGTATATATCCCGGATATTCCCCCCGTACATGAACATCTGTAAATACTCCAAACTTATGCTCTTCTTCCATCGCCCTGATCACGTCTGCAGGATTCGGAGTCAGCGGATAGACCGGCATACTTAAAATCATGCATCCGATCTGGAATCCCGGGTTAATCTCATGACCAATTTTCGTTGCCAGCGCACTGGCAACCAGTTCATGATGAATTGCCTGATACAGCCTGGAATCACTCAGCTCATCCTTCGGAGTATTGATGCCGCCGCTCATAAACGGCGATTCCAGTATAGAATTGATCTCGTTAAATGTCAGCCAGTATCTCACCTTGTCTTTGTAACGTTCAAAAACAGTTCTTACATATCTCTCATAGAAACCTATCATCTTCCTGTTCAGCCATCCGTCATACTCCTCTGCAAGATGCAGCGGAGTCTCATAATGGGAGAGCGTCACCAACGGCTCTATTCCATATCTATGGCATTCATCAAACAGATCGTCATAGAACCTAAGTCCTGCTTCATTGGGAATCTCCTCATCACCCTTTGGAAATATCCTGCTCCATGCGATAGACGTCCGGAAAACCTTGAATCCCATCTCGGCAAACAGCTTTATATCCTCTTTATACCTGTGATAAAAATCAATTCCTTGAAGCTTCATGTTATCGGGAGTCGGATACCTTGTCCTCGCTCCCTTGATTCCCTTCGGCAGTACGTCCTGTATACTCAGGCCCTTGCCGTCTGCATTATAGGCGCCTTCACATTGATTCGCCGCTACGGCGCCTCCCCACAAAAAACCTTCTGGAAACTTCATTTTTCCTTTGCTCCCCTCAGCTTTAGTCAAAGAACCTCTTCTCCACCTACTTCACCTCAATAACCGGATCTGTCGTCTGCACCTGCTGACCGACATAAGAGATAATGTCCGAATAGTCGTCACTGTTGCTGACGATTACCGGCGTGATAATATCATACCCCTTTGCTCTGATCTTCTCAGGCTCAAACTCCAGAAGCAGTTCTCCCTTCCGAACCCGCTGGCCGTCTTTAATATGTGATGTGAAATATTTCCCATCCAGACCTACCGTTTCCAGACCTACATGAATCAGTAATTCCACACCGCTGTCAGCCTTAAGCCCAATCGCATGCTTCGTTGGGAATACGGTAACCACTTCACCGCTAAACGGTGCAAAGACTTTACCTTCGGATGGAATGACCGCGATTCCTTTTCCAAGCATTTCTGACGCAAACGTCTCATCATCCACCTGACTAAGCGGTACTGCATTACCTTTCAGAGGCGCATACACGATTTTTTCCGTTTCACTTGACGTATCCGTATCATGGGAAGCAGCTTTTGCTTTCCCCTCACCGGCTTCTTCCGGGTCTTCAAACCCCAGAACCCATGTCAGTACGAATGATAATACGATTGCAATGACAGCTATCACAATGGCGAGAGCCATATTGTTACGCTCTGCACCGATAAACTGCGGGAAAGATACCAATGACGGTGTGGCAAATGCAAATGCGCTCAAATGCATGAATCCTCCAATCGCCCCCGTTATGGCGCTGGCAATACATACGGCAGCTAATGGTTTCTTAAGGGGCATGCTGACGCCATAAAGCGCCGGTTCCGTTACACCTGCCAGCAGTGCAGAACATCCAGATGCTGCTGCATTCTTGCAGCGGCTGAGAGTCTCTATATCTCCCATTCGACTTTGACCCGCACGACACAAAAGCTGGAAGAAGAACTGGGAGTCACTCTTTTTGACAGAAAGAGAAATAAGATTCTTTTAAATGAAACTGGAAAAATAGCTGTAAAAGAAGCACAAAAAGTACTAAAACAGCTGAATATGATGGAAGAAAACATACACTCCTATGACAGAAGCCACCGCATGATTTCCATTGGCTCCTGCACTCCCGCGCCTATCTGGAATGTATTGCCTTTTTTAAATTATGCAGATCCGTGTATGGCGACGTTTTCGGAACTCAACACATCAGAAAAGCTGCTCAAAGGGTTGTCAAACGGAAAATACCAGTTGGTGATAGCAGAGGAAAAACCCGAAGATCCTATCTTCCACTGTGAGAAATATGGGGAAGAACAATTATTTTTCCTTCTTCCGAAAGAACATCCCCTGGCAGGCAGGAAAAACCTGCATTTTCATGACTTTGACGGTGACACCATGCTTGTCTATGCGGAAATCGGTCTGTGGGAACAAGTATATCGGTACACTCTTCCAAGTACACACTTCATTGTAGAAAAGGACTGGTCATCTTTTCAGAAATTAATAGACACCTCCGCCCTTCCAGTCTTTATCACAGATCTGGCGCTAAAACACTTTCGATTTCCTCCCGGAAAAATACCGGTAACCATCTCTGATAAAGATGCGAAGAAATCATACTATTGCATCTGCCTGAAAAGCCAGAAAAGAAAATGGATGCCCTTCTTCGACAGAATCAGGGCACTCAAATAATTTATCATATTAATCAAAGAACTATTCC